>Ga0307376_10001151_pt1 | contig 29599 bp, 24 predicted proteins | sample TR2MG_FD_202536 | JGI IMG/M metagenome (GOLD analysis project Ga0307376, IMG submission 202536) | Soil microbial communities from Risofladan, Vaasa, Finland - TR-2 | ecosystem: Environmental > Terrestrial > Soil > Coastal area > Acid sulfate soil | place: Finland: Risofladan, Vaasa | collected...
AGCCCCCACCGCAGGTGGGGGTGGGGTCACTCGTAGGAGGCCCCCAATAGGCAGTTAGCCTACGCGTTCCGTTGAAAGGCAATCGAAGATTTACGCCGCCTCGCGCTGTGGCTTGATGACTCGACGGATCGCCCAGTATCGTAACGATGATCAGACAGCTATCATCAACAGCTTGCATGTAAGATTGGTGTTCATGTTTTCTACTCCTTGCGCTCATGGCAGCCACACAATAGCAACATTTGTGGCGTTAGCATTGACGGTCAGACCACGGCTCTCGTCAAATCGCTGTATTGTACTACCATCGGCCTTCATCACCCAAAGCTCTAGTCGCCCAGGAGTACCATCTGGGTTACCCGCAAAAGCAAGCATAGAACCATCAGGCGACCAAGTCGGAGCCAGGATTTGAGCGCGGCTGAAACGAGTTAACGGTTTAACACTGCTACTGTTGACTTCGGCCACATAGACATTGCTGTGCAACTCATCTAGCTGCTTGCCAAGCTTGGCATCGTCGCTCATCACGAAAGCGATTTGCTTACCATCCGGTGACCAAGCAAGGCCAAATTGCCTGTAGTATCCAGTCAATACTGAACTGAGCTTATGCCTTTCACCTTCCTGGGTATCCATCACCCACAACTCGCCCACGGCAGCAACCGAATTTATTCCTCCTATGAACAAGTCCTGAGCTTCGGCTTCTCGCCATTGTGTGAAGGCGATATAGCGTCCCTTGGGTGACCACAACACTTGTTCCACTCTGAGTTGTGGGACTTTGAACAGGAGTTGCTGATCCGAGCCATCCAAGGCGACACGCCACACTTCGCTGCCACACTTGTAGCATTCCGATCGGGCGTATACTATCGTTTTCCCATCAGGCGAGAATGGGTAGTGTCCCTCAACAATTGAGATAAATGGCGAAAGAGCCATCTGGGCGCCCCGCAGGGCACCCGAAATCCTGTTCAAACTGGCTCAGAATGTCATCATTCTCCACGCCACAAGAACCGCGAGTCTTGAGCGCGTGAGCGAGCAGGTCTATCGGGTGGTGCTAGGCGGTGTCTATCCTGGCATCACAGGCACCGGGCACATTAACAACTCTCGCAGAGACCAGCGGTGATCCGTCAGGCCAGCGGCCATGGCCGGTGTGCGCGGTTGCCACTGCTTGGGCGAGCCACTGCCCCGCGTGGGGAGCAGTTCTGGCAGTGCGACCCGCAAGCTGGCGTGATAGCACGCCAAGTGGTAGTAGGTCAGGGCCAGGTGCAGATGATGTACCAGGTACTCCCGCTGCTTGGAGAAGCACAGCGTCTTGCGATGCAAGCGGCTGAGCAGATGGCGTAGAGTCAGGTTGATTCGTTCGACGAACGAGGTATTGATCTTGTGCCCGACTGCCTCCACGAGGGCCTGGATTTCCTCCGTGCGCCCGTAGACGATCCTGGTAGTGACCGAAACCACACGCCCCTTCTGGCGCTCCTTGTGTACCGTGGCGTACTTCAGTCCCTCTGCAGGCACCTGGCGTGGCTTGGGAAAGCGACCACGATCCCCGTTGCGTCGGGGCTGGACCCACACGCCAAAGGCCTGCAGGATCGCCTCGACGTAGTGCGGCAAGGAATCGCTGGTCAACAGTGGCTGGCAGGCAGCGGCCAAGCGAGCGCGTAGCCGAGCCAGAAACCCCACGGCTTCTGCTTCGCTACGCTCGCCCACCAGCACGGCGATGACCAACTTGTGCACCGGGTCGAAGGCCACCCACACCCACGTGTCGCCCCATTCGCTGTGCAGCATCTCCCACGCCTTCAGCATGCGCTCCTTCTTGCGCACGAAGGTCCACAACTCGTCCAACTGCACCTGGGTCACCCGCAGCTCCCGCAGCATGTACTCCGACAACCGCTGACAGTGCTGCCCGGCCTTCTTCAGCCACCCCAGTACGGCATCTGGCTGCACCCCGTGGATCCGCGCGACCGCTCGTACTCCCAGCCCTTCGGCCAACTCCTGCAACGCAATGCAGACCGTCTGTGTCGGCGTCTTGAGGTCCGCGAAGGGGGTCCCGGCCGTCTCCGAAAAGGGCCGCCCACATATCTTGCACTGGTACATCTGACGCGCCTCCCCGTGCACCGTGGTGTAGGTGCCACATCCTACCACGTCGTGGAGGGGATCATCCCCCAACCGACCGTAGGCCCGGCACCCCTCGTGCGGACAACACCGCTGAGCGGTGGGAATGGTACGAGGGCGCCCTGGCCCGGGTCGGGTCGTCGGGCCGGCCTCTTCCACACCCCCCGCCGTTGACGCCTGGGAGTCACGAGCTTGTTGGCCTGCATCACCCGCCACCCTGGTCTCGCACGTCTCCTCCACACGCTCGGCGCTTGCAGCGGGCGCGGTAGTCTTCTGTACTTGCAGCGTGCCATCCATCAATGCCTGCCACCGGCGCCACAAACGTCGCCAGCGGCGGCGCCACCGCCGAAACTGGCGCAGCCACCGTTCCACTCTGCCCGGCGTGTGCCACTGCCGCCGTGTACGCCGTCGCCGTCGCCAAGCCCGCACGACCCTTGCGGCCCACATATCCCAGCCCCACCAGGGCGAGATCGGTGCATGATCTCTCTCAAGTTGTTCAAGTACCGTGTGGCTGGCTGGCACTGGGTTCACCCTTGGGCTGACCAGACCAGTTGACCAAAACGCAGAAATCAACGACAATACGATCAGGCATGCTATCAGCTTCATGGCTCACCCCCGGGTGAGGTTACGTTCCGCTGATAGTATGCCCTTGATTATCTCAATTGTCCAGGGACACTACCCGAGAATGAAGCTCCAGTAATTTGTTGTGCGTCAGTCATTTGTTTGATGTTCATCGCACGGAACTGGCGTGTATTTATATCGACTAGCCATGCACTGCCTCTTAGATCAGGATTGGTATCTCTTCCCAGAACCAGAACACTACTTCCATCTGGCGACCAATCGAGAAACTCGACTCTTTGGTCCAGCTCCACCCTTTCGCCAAACAAAGGAACGAAAGCTCCGTCATTCACGCCCAGGAGCGAGACGAAAGTTCCCCCTTCGCCATATGTCCAAGCTACAGCCGTTTGTCGGCCGTCTGGCGAGGGATAAAGTCCGTCCAGGTGGATTCTGCTGTGCCATAAGGTTGGCGTATCCACTCGATAGAGTGGCCCCGTCACACGAGCTGCCTGGTCCATTTGGACTCGGTAAAGTTCAGGTCCCCTTTCTCCTGTCGTAGCATAGAGTATGGTTTGGAATCCAGGAATTAGGGTAGGCAAAGATTCGGGTGTAGGTGTTGGCGTTCGTGTGGGTGGTTCTGGCGGTCGTGTTGACGTACGACGTGGTGTTGGCTGCGGGGTGGGTGTTCTGATAGGTGATCGGAAAGGCGATTGGAACATTTGAGGCGCTGGTTCTGTGTGTCTTTGCAGTCTTTCAAGAATTGTGGCAAAACAGATTGTCAGTGTCACAAGCGCCAGCACGCCGAATAAACTTCCCATGACACCGAGCAAACGTTTCATTATAAACCTCCATAATTGTGTTTGAACAAGCCCCTGCCGTAGATGGAATGAAGTGAGGAGTGTGGTGGGCATCGCGGTAGGACGGCCAGTTACCCGACCTCCGCCGGGTAGCAGGGCTGCGTTGCCGCCGCCCCGTCCCCTAAGAACTGCACGTAAAACCTTCGCTTCATGCAGCTCAAGCCTTTAAAACAAAAAAAGAAGCACCCACTCACCTCGACGGCGAGTGGGTGTCATGGCGCTTTAATGTCTGCCGCCAAGGCGCTTCTGCTGCCTCGGCGCACGGTGGCGAGACCACGAAGATCACGAGGCGTTCTTGCTTGCCTGACCCGTACCGTGTATATCATACAATCGTGCACAAGTCAAGTTTTTCAGCGACCAGCACCACTGCCAAAATTAAGGGGAGGGGGCCTCTCTTCCACACAAGGCAATCGCGGACCCTCTTCGCCGCGCGGCTTGGTGACGGAACTCACTGGCCCGGCCAGTCTCCGTCGCAGAAGTCAACCACGACCTTCTGCGCTGTGCTATCATCGGGCCAGGGCAAGTCTTCTGAGGCAGCAGGCGTCCTCATGGGCCGCGCCGCCGTGGAACAGGCGCCGCTGGGCGGGACCTCCCGGTATGTGGGGCCTCCCAGCGCCGGCTCTTTCAGGCCGGCGCGGCCCACGCAAGACCTGCCCCGCAACACGTAATCCACCGTTCTCACACAAGGCTCGCAGCCACCGTCTCGGTGGCGTACCATGCAGGATCATACCTGGCATAAGACACCCCTGGGCGCGGGGGCTGCAAGCGTTCAGGCAAGTAGGCTCAGAGGCAGGCTGCAACCTTCTCACTCTGCACCTGTTCCCTCAGTCGCCGGGCGTAGGCCGCACTGTCTTCTATATCAGCGCGGTCTTTCCAGAGGCCGATCAGCCCAGACTGTCGCAATTGACGCACTGTCAGGTGAGACCGCCGCACCGTTTTCTGAGGCTGGGGCAAAACGATCACCTCAACCACTTGTCCCGTCTTGTAGGGTAGACCGGTAATGACAACTTCACCGTCTTTTACGACTACTTGCTCAACTCTGACCGCTTCCATAGTTGGCTTCTTCTGCCTCCTGGCTACTGCTTCCAGCTCAGCGCGCAGTCCGGCCTGCCAGTTGATATGGCCGGCCCTGTGCCTTTCTCTGCGCTTTCGGAACACGGCACACGCAATACGCACCACGGCTTGGCGGCAAGCCTTCCCGTTCCGTTCAATCCGATCCCCGAATCCGATGACAGCAGCACGCAATCCACCGTTCTCACACAAGGCTCGCAGCCACCGTCTCGGTGGCAACGCTGTGGAGCTGGGTCAAGCGGGAGTATGTCGAGTCCCTGCACGGGTCCTCCGCGGCGTGCACCCGCGCGTGTACCTGGTGACCCACCGGGACGACGCCCGCCGCATGTGGCGGGAGTGCCGGGCGGCCTTCGGCGACCGCCTGCGCACAGTGCTGGTGCCGGAAGGGATGAAGGACCTGGGAGACCTGGCCCAGCAGGCCGCCACCCCCGTCCGAGTCCTCGGCTGGCTGGTAGATGCGGCGAAGTAAGAACAGAGCCGATTGTTGCGCTTGCTGTGCATAAACACTGTCGATCCCCCCCCAGATCTCAGCGGCCCGTTGCGTTAGGAATGGTGCCGCCCTTGTTTTGCCCATCACGGTTTGGTAGACCTGGTAGCGTCTACTGACCTCGTCGCCGGGCTGGTAACGATGTTTAGGCTTCATTCCCGCTCGTTCTCGTGTTCCTGCTCACTGATGACTTGTCGCAGCCAAACCAAACGCTGCTCAAAGGCGAGTCTGAGGTCCGGCGGTATCTGCAGCATAGCAAACTGCGGAGTAGCCGTGAAAGAAGTGATATTCGTTATGAATGGGAATCTGGTCACCACGGACTGCATTTCGCCCAGAGAACTGGCCCGCAGGAATGCTTCAAAAGCAACGCGAAACTGACCGGGGGCCACTCGTGGAGCGGCTTCCTCGCCGAGTGCCTGTCTTGCTAACTCAACATACTGTGTTCCTCGCGGCTCACCGAGTTGGGCTGCCTTTTCGAAGTGGTGCAGCGCCTCACGCCACCTGCCCCAATTGCCAAGCACAACGCCAATGTTAAGATGGGCTCGGGCCAAAGTGGGGTCAAGCTGGATGGCTCGGGTGAAATCTTCCATAGCCTCGTCGTAGCGCTGCAGACTGAAATAGGCGACGCCACGCTCGGCATAAGCTGATGCATAGGAGGAGTTTATCTTTACAGCCTGTTCGAAAGAGAATAGGGCCTCTTCATGTCTCCCCAGGCTATTTAAAGCGATGCCTTTGTTATGCCATACGTCACAATCGCCGGAGTCAAGTGACAGTGACCGCTCATAACAATCCAAGGCACCCTCGAACATTTCCAGAGCTGCATAGATAACACCTTTATTGTACCACGTAATGGCTTTATCAGGAGCTATCTCCAATGCACGCTCGATATAGCTCAAGGCCTCCCGGTGCCTTCCTAATCGATTTAGAATGACGGCGACCTCTTCCAGGATCGTACTGTTGGCAGGGGCCAACTGGAGGGCTTTGTGACAGCAAGCCAAGGCATCTTCGAGTTTCCCCAAATTGCACAACATATGAGCTGCCACCAGTGCTTCTTCTGGCTTGCTGAATTGAGACTGGATGTGTGTTAACAAGGCTGCTCTGAAAGTTGGATCTATCTCTAGCGCTCTGTCTAGAGAATCTTGCGCTTCTATCGGCCTGTTCAGTCTAGCCTGGATCCATGCCCTGCTCATCCAAGTCTCAGCGGAATCGGGCGCCAGTGCCAAGGCTCTATTAAGAGAAGCCAGCGCCTCCATTAGCTGGCCTAATTCAGCCTGGATTTGACCTTTTGTCGTCCACGCTATCTGCAGGTCAGGATTTTGTGTAAGGGCCTTGTCAAGACAAGTCAGTGCCTCTACCAAATGACCCAATTTATGCTGGAGCTGCCCTTTGACCATCCAAGCCTCTGGCAGACCAGAGTTCAGCGCCAAGGCCCTGTCAATGGAGTCTTGCGCCTCTGCTAATTGGCCCAACTGGGTCTGGACTTGGCTCTTGATGGCCCAAGCCTCTGGCAGACCCGGGTCCAGGGCCAAGGCCCCATCAACGGAAGCTAATGCTTCTGTCCACTGGCCTAACAGAGACTGAGTTTGTCCCTTGGCAGTCCAAGCCTTTGATAGACTGGGATCCAATGCCAGAGCCTTATCGAAACAGGCCAATGCTTCTTCGTGCTGGCCTAGAGCAACGTGAACACCTCCTTTGTTGAGCCAGGCTTGTGGAAAGGCAGGGGCCAACGTCGTTGCCAGTTTCTGATAATCCAGGGCTTCTTGCAATTCACCCCGATTAGCCAAACACACACCGACATTGGTGCATGCATTTTCGTCGGTCTGGTCCAACTCAAATGCTCGTCTGAAGCAGCCCATGGCTTCCTTTTCATTTCCTAGTCTATTCAGAATGTACCCTCTCTGATCCCAATAACCCGATTCCTCAGGATTCAGTTCCAGAGATCGTTGGTTGCACGATAGGGACTCTCCTAGCCTGCCCTGCTCTGTGTAGAAGACGGACACATCATGCCAGATGCTAGCATTATCAGGTTCTAGCTCCAAGGCTTTTTTGAAGCTGGCCTCTGCTTCTTCATGCCTTCCCAGTTGGAGCAGGCAAATTGCTTCCTCATGGTATTGAGCTTCCCCTGAAGCGATAAGTTGCCGGTAGATCTCCAATGCCTGCTGCACGCGTCCGATTTCTCTATAGGTGCGAGCCTTAACAAACAAGTCTAAACTTGCCATAAGATTGGCCATCTCTGGGTCAGGCTTCGATACTTTGAATCTCGGAGGGCGCCTCTCAATAGCCTCGAACGCTTCACGTAGATCCGCCATTAGTGACACGAAATCTGGATAACGGGCCTGGATATCTTTTTGCAGGCAGCGCGAGACGATGTGCTCCAATTCGGCGGGCAGGCTGCTATCTACAGCATGCAGAGGACGGGGTTCCTCGTACAAGTGGTGGTGGATAAAACTGCGCACACTCCGAACTGGAAATATCTGCTGTCCAGTCAGCATCTCAAACAGAATACAGCCAACTGCGTAGATATCACTGCGAACATCCACCATATCGCCTCGGCATTGCTCTGGTGACATATAAGGTGGGGTGCCCCAGGTTGTACCCACACGCGTTAGGGCGGGATGGGCAGTCGACAGATCATCTTCAGAATCGTCAGGAGCACTTACTGGTTTGCCGCTCCCCAATGCAGCAGCCAGCCCAAAGTCAGTTACTTTCACAGTACCATCCGCGCTGATCAACACATTCTCTGGCTTTAGATCACGGTGAACTAGACCAGGGACTCGCTCCTGGGCGTATTTCATGCCGATGCAAATCTGTATCGCGATGTTGATCGAGTCTGTCGGACCCAAAAGGTGATGAGTGATATACGAACGCAATTCAACTTGCATTCCGGGTGCACCCTTTACAAGCCCAAGGAACAGGAACAACTGACTTCTGATAAACTCTGCGCCCCAACACCGTACGATGTTAGGGTGGCCACCCAGATTCGTCCAGATCTCTGCTTCTCTCAAGATACGCTCGCGAACATTCGGATCGGCTAGATATTCCTCCCGTATTGTCTTAAGAGCCATGTCCATGGGAACATCAAGCCTATGGCACAAGTAAACGATCCCCATTCCCCCTTCTTTGATGTCGTATACTCTGTAGTTGTCGCGAATCACGTCGCCGGGTTTATATAGAGTAGCCATCTTCCGTTTCACTCCTCTCGTTCCCGCTTGTTGGCAATCGGTGAGCTAGTCAAGAGATGTCGCCTGTTTTGCGGGGGCGATTTTCGGCCCCGCCCACGAGTAACAAGGGTAATCGGGTACATCAAGCTAGGTGATCGGTGATAAACTCCTCCAGTGTGAATGTGCGAGCGCCGGGGCCGATCAGCCGCTTGCCCCCACGTAGACCGCCACCAGCGCCCCCTCCACCTCCTCCCAATTCGAGCCGCGTGCTCCTCCATCCACCGCCAGCCAGCGCCTCACCAGGGCCCGCACTCTCTCCGGCACTCTCACCGGCAGCGCAGGATGCGCCCCCGCGCAGTGCACGCGCTCCAACGCCCCCAGGCTGCCTCCCTCGACCGCCCGCTGCCCAGTCAGCATCTCCGCCAGGATACAGCCCAGCGCGTACACGTCGGTGTACACCCCGACCGGTTCTCCCTGCCACTGCTCGGGGGCCATATACGCCGGCGTCCCCCCCCCGTCAACTGCGTGCGGCGCAGAGGATCGGTGACCTGGCAGCCCCGACCCGAGGGAGGAGTACCCTGATCCCTGGTCACTGATCCCTGATCACTCGCCTCCAGCGCCGCCGCCAGCCCAAAGTCGGTCACCCGCAGCCGGTTGACACCTGTGCCCGCCAACCGGTCCGCCCCCACCAGCACGTTCTCCGGCTTGAGGTCGTGATGCACGAAGCCGGGAATGGTCTCGGCGGCGTGGGCCATCCCCTGCGCGATCTGCAGCGCAAACAGCAGCGCCGTCTCCACCGGCAGCGGCCGCCCTGACGTCCGCTACGAGCGCAGCGAGGCGTCCTCCCGCCCCTGCTCCTTCGCCACCAACTCCAGCACCAGGTAGACTCCGGGGTCAATGTACAGCACCTCGTAGCAGCGCACGACGTGAGGATGCGCGCCCAGGTCCACCCAGGCGGTGCCCTCGCGCAGGAAGCGGTCGCGCGCGGCGCGGTCGGGCAGGAATTCGGGAGGGAAGGTCTTGAGGGCCATCGGATGGTCTTGCTCCAGGTCGCGGCACACGTAGACGATGCCCATCCTGCCGAGCATCGGGCGGCCGGCCACTTCGTAGCGGCCGCCAATCAAGGCACCAGATGGGCAGATGTTCATAACTCAGTCTTCACCCTATTGATGATGGTCAAAACGCCATCATTCTAATATCGGCCACTAACCGCTGCGCTTGCCGAGCATGCTGAACATGCCCGATATTGGCAAAGACTTGCGCTGCTCGCTCAGCGTGCGGCAAGGCTCTGGCAAGGTGTCCATTCTGGACAAGCACCAGGGCTAGATTGAAACTAACACTGGCAGATCCCATCAAATCGCCTATTCCTTCCAGGGCTGCACCGGCTTGCTCATAGTATCCAACGGCTCGCTGCACATCCCCCAGATCGGAGTAGGCGTTGCCCAGGCCCATCAAGTCGTATCCCTCCCCACGCCGGTCGCCGACCTCGCGGTCGATCTCCAGGGCCTGCTTGTAGTACTCAATCGCCTGCCACACACGACCCCCGTTCTTGCAGATGTTTCCCAAACCTGTCAGTGCGATCCCTTCCCCACGCCGATCACCAACCTCGCGGGTAACTACTAGCGCCTGCTCATAGTAGTCGATGGCTTGCTCCCGCTGCCCTAGGTCTGAGTAGATGTTTCCCAGGTTGCCTAAGACGGTTCCCTCGCCACGTCGGTCACCTATCTGGCGCGTAATCTTGAGATGTTGTTCGAAGAGCCTGAGAGCCTGTCGTGTATCCCCGAGCTTGCGGTGTACCTCCCCCAGATTACCTAACGCGTTTCCTTCCCCCTGCCGGTCCCCGACCTCGCGGGCAACCTGCAGTGCTTGCTTGTGATACGCGATGGCCTGTTTCATATTTCCACGGCGGTACTGTACAGCACCCAAATTGCCCAGGATGGCTCCCTCAGTGTGCCGGTCACCGAGCTTGCGAGCAATCGTCAGTGCTCGTTCTAAGCAATCACTGGCCCGGGGCACGTCTCCCAAGTCCGCGTAGGCGTTGCCCAGGCTGCCCAAGATGATCCCTTCGCTGTACAAGCCCGCCATCCATTCTACTGAATGCTCCACAGACATTTCTCGAATTCCACAGGCAGTCGCTAACGCCTGCTCATGGCAGGCTATGGCCTGGCTCGCCTCCCCCAGGGCAGCGTGAACTTGGCCCAAGTGGTTCAGTCCATCCGCCTCTAGCAGTGGCTCGCTCTCCTTCTGTGCTACATCTCGCACCTGCTCAAAGTAGCTCTGCGCTATCCTCACCTTACCTATGTCCAGATATGAAGCCCCTAACGCGCTATACGACCACCCCACCGCCAGCCGCTCCCCACGGCTCAACACCGCCGCCGATGACACGGGCGGGGCAGGGCGCCTCAGCACAGATCGGTACACTTCCCTCAATGCCTCTTCCACCTCCTCCCAACTCCGGTAGCGCGCCCCCGGTTCCAGCGCCAGGCAGCAGGTCACCACCTCCTCCACCGCTCTCGGCAGCCCTGCCGGCAACTGCCGCCGCTTCTCCGCGCAGTGCGCGCGCTCCAGCACCCCCAGAGTGCCCCCCTCGACCACCCGCCGCCCGGTCAGCATCTCCGCCAGGATGCAGCCCAGCGCGTACACGTCGGTGTATACCCCCACCGGCTCCCCACGCCACTGCTCCGGCGCCATGTACAGCGGCGTCCCCACCACCCCCCGCGTCAACTGTGTCCGGCCCACGTTCGCCTGCGCTCCCTCCGCTTCCTGCTCCTTGCTTCCCGTATCTTGCATCCTGCTCCCTGCTTCTTCCAACACCGCCGCCAGCCCAAAGTCGGTCACGCGCAGGCGGTTCACGCCCGTCTGCGACGAGACCGTCCCCGCCAGCCGGTCCGCTCCCACCAGTACGTTCTCCGGCTTCAGGTCCCGATGCACGAAGCCGGGGATGGTCGCCACAGCGTGGGCCATCCCGCGCGCAACCTGCAGCGCGAACAAGAGCGCGATCTCCACCGGCAGCGGGTGGCCAGGTACGAGCCAGGAGCGTAGCGAGGCGTCCTCCCGCCCTTGCTCTTTGGCCACCAGTTCCAACACCAGGTAGACTTCGGGGTCAATGTGCAGCACTTCGTAGCAGCGCACGATGTGGGGGTGGGCACTCAGGTCTAGCCAGTGCGTGCCTTCGCGCAGGAAGCGGTCGCGGGCGGCGCGATTGGGCAGGAACCGCGGTTGGAAAGTCTTGAGCGCCACGGGGCGGTCTTGCTCCAGGTCGCGGCACACGTAGACGATGCCCATCCCGCCGACCATCGGGCGGCCGGCGATTTCGTACTGGCCAATGCGCATTCCGGGTGCATGGACTTTCATCGGTGAGCCTCCTGTAGTCACTTCAGTATCTCGCGCACAACTAGGGTGCTTTGCCCTGCAACTGCGCCACCAATGGCTGCGCCCGCTGAGTACATTATGGGTGGCCGATCCGGGCAAAGACTTGGGCGGCGCGCTGAGTGTAAGGCAGAGCCTCTGTTATGCGTCCCTGCTGGGCCAGCAGCACTTGCTCCACTGACAGTGATGCCCCCGGTGTGAGCCAAGACTGCAACGAGGCGTTGTAGCGACCTTGTTCCTGCGCAACAAATTTCAGCACCAGATAGATTTCCCGCCCGTCGCTGATGTACTCGACGCCATAGCAACGAAGGTCTTCAGCGCTGCCGGACGCTGTTCCTGGTAGTCAAAACACACGTACACGATGCCCATACCGCCTATCAAAGGCCGGCCGACAACTTCGTAGCGATCCGCAATGCAGCATCCCGGTGAATATAAGCTCATCCGGCATCTTCTTCCGGCTTCGAGCCAGGCTTGGGAGAAACCAACTCTCCTTTGCAGCCAGTGCTGAGTGTGACGTACTGACACTCCTGCAGTCGCCAATAGCTACCGCATCCTCACCCGAAGCTGAGTCACCAACTGCTGTGCACGCTCAGCGCACTGGGTATAGCCAATGCCAGCAGAGAGTTCGGCCGCCTGTTGTGCCAGAGGAAGCGCTTGAGCCAACTCATTCTGTCGCGCATACAACAGAGCTATATTGAGCAAATCTAAAGCCGCGCCCTTGATGTCACCAACTTCACGCTGGATCGTCCACGCTTGCTGGTAGCACTCCATGGCCTGCTGTACATCCCCTAAACGGTCATAAGCTGTACCCAAATTGCATAGGTGAACACCCTCGCCGTGCCGGTTCCCGATCTCACGCCAGATAACCAGCGTTTGCTTGTATAATTCAATAGCTTTCTGGAGATATCCCATGTTGGCGTAGACAATCCCCAGACCGCCCAACCAGGCCCCCTCATTCCGCCGGTCCCCGATCTCACGGGCAATTGCCAATGCTTGTTCATAATAGTCGATGGCGTGCTGAGCATCCCCCAGGTCAGCGTAGGCGTTACCCAGATTACCTAAGTCAGATCCTTCTCGGTGACGGTCGCCGATCTCGCGCCAGATAGTCAGCGCCTGTTCATAGTACTCAATCGCCCGCCACGCATCCCCGAGGGTTCTATAGGCTATTCCAAGGTTGGCCAGGGCGTCGCCCTCGCCAAGCCAGTTACCAACCTCGCGAGCAATCTCTAGCGCTCGTTCGTGGCACCTAATGGCCTGTTGTACATCGCCCAAGGTCTTGTAGACGATGCCTAGGCCGCTTAGGGCACCACGCTCACCGTTCTGGTCGCCGGCTTTGCGAGAAAGCGTCAGTGCCTGTTCATGGTAACAGATCGCCTGCTGCATATTCCCCAGGCTGCGATAAGCCTCCCCCAGGCCATTCAACCCTGACCTCTCTAGTAGTCCCTCCCTTTTCGCCCGCCCCACCTCCCGCGCTCGCTCAAAGTACCCAAGTGCCCGCTTGGCTTTTCCAATGTCCAGGTATGAACTTCCTATAGCTGCATACGACCAGCCTACCGCCACCCTCTCCGCCCGGTTCAGCTTCTGCGCTGGCTGCATTTTCGGTACGGCGCGTCTCACTACTTTCGCGTATGCACCCGCTAGCGCTGCCTCCACCTTCTCCCAAGTTCCGTATCGCCCTACAGGCTCCACCGCCATGCAGTGCTGTACCATTTCCCTCACCACCCCAGGTATACTTCCCGGCAGTGGCTGTACCTGTCCCATGCAGTGCGCCCGCTCCAGCGCCGCCAGGCTGCCCCCGCTCACCGCCCGCTGCCCTGCTACCATCTCGTACAGCATGCACCCCAGCGCGTACACGTCCGCCGCCACGCTCATCCCCTCCCCCCGCCACTGCTCCGGTGCCATATACGAAGGCGTGCCGACGATACCGCGGGTCAGCTGTGTGCGCCGTAGAGGATCAGCGACCTGAGAGCCCGGACTAGAGGGGGGAATATCCTGATCACTCGTCTCTGCTCCCTGGCCACTGACCTCCAACACCGCCGCCAGCCCAAAGTCTGTCACCCGCAGCCGGTTGACACCTGTGCCCGCCAGCCGGTCCGCCCCCACCAGGACATTCTCCGGCTTCAGGTCGCGGTGCACGAAGCCGGGGATGACCGCAGCGGCATGGGCCATCCCCCGCGCGATCTGCAGCGCGAACAAGAGCGCGGTCTCCACCGGCAGCGGGTGGCCTGGGGGCAGCCAGGAGCGCAGCGAGGCATCCTCCCGGTCCTGCTCTTTGGCCACCAGTTCCAGTACCAGGTAGACCTCCGGCGCAACACCGGGTTGGATCACCTGGTAGCAGTGCACAATGTGGGGGTGAGCACCCAGGTCAACCCAGTGCGTGCCTTCGCGCAGGAAGCGGTCGCGCGCGGCGCGGTTGGGCAGGTACTCGGGCTTGAAGGTCTTAAGCGCCACGGGACGGTCCTCTTTGAGGTCTTCGCACAGGTAGACGATACCCATACCGCCAGCGAGACTGGGTTTCTCTTGCGGGCCTTGGACAACTTCGTAGCGGTTACCAATCAGGGTTCCAGATCTGTATACTTCGGTCATTGGGCCCTCCGTGCCTTCTTGAAGTTCAGCCGCCCGCCGTCAAACGCGATCTCGATGTGGTCGCCTCGGTTTGCCTGTCCCTCTAGTATCATTTCGGTCACCGGCTGAACGATCAGGCTCTCGATAGTACGGCGCAAGGGGCGAGCGCCCTGGAGCGGGTCATACCCTTGCTGGCACACAAACTCAGCGGCCTCAGAAGTGATAGCCAACGTGATACTCCGCCGGGACAAGATGCGGTCCTGGACTTCATGGAACAGGAGGCCAAAAATGTTTGCGACGTCTTGGGAGCTCAGGGGATTAAAGTGCACAACCTGGTCTATGCGGTTCAGAAACTCCGGCTTGAACTTCTCGCGGATGGCCTTCTGAACCGCCTGGCGTTTCTCCCGCAGCCAGGCAGCATCGAACTTCCCGTGCTGTGCGAACCCAAGGGGCTCCTGGGCGTAGATCTCCGATCCAATGTTCGAGGTCATGATGAACAGTGCCTCCCGACCGCTGACAGTGCGGCCCCGTGCATCGGTCAGCCGCCCCTCATCGAACAGTTGCAGGAATAGGTGGTGGACGTCAGTATGGGCTTTCTCTATCTCGTCTAGAAGGACTACGCAGTAAGGCCGCAGGCGCAGCCTGCCGGTCAATTGTCCCTCTTCTTCGTAACCTACGTAGCCGGGTGGGGCACCGATGAGTCGTGAGACCTGATGCTTCTCATGGAATTCGCTCATGTCCAGGCGGACAAGGGCCTCAGGTGTATCAAAGAGAAACTCGGCCAGCGCGCGGGCCAACTCCGTCTTGCCCACACCGGTCGGTCCCACGAAGAGAAAGACACCCACCGGCCGGCGTGGGTCTGTCAGCCCCGCTCGTGCCTGTTTCACCGCCTGAGTCATGGCCACCACTGCCTCGTCTTGACCAATGACCCGTTCTTTCAGCCATTCTGCCATCCCTTTCAAACGAGCCAGTTCGTCCATCGTAAGGCGGGCTAGCGGAATACCGGTCTTCTCTGCCAGCAGGTAGCGGATCAGGTCCTCGTTCACCTCGGTGAAGATGAGTTGGTCGGCGGGCACTTTCCCTTCCGTCAGCGAGGGGACACCGACTACGGGACAAGCCTGTTCCAGGAGTTTGACCGCCTTGCCCGGGAGGCGCTCACCGGGAAGATAGCGGGCCGAGAGCCGCACGGCCGCCTCGATAGCAGCGTCGTCAATATGCAGCTGGTAGTGCTCCTCCAGGACGGGTCTCAGCCCCTTCAGGATTTCGATACAGGCGTCAACGTCTGGTTCCTCGATCAAGATGGTCTCGAAACGGCGGGCCAGCGCAGTATCAGGCTCGATGTAACGGCGGTATTCGGCGACTGTGGTGGCACCAATGCACGGGAACTCGCCCCGCGCCAGGGCCGGTTTCAGGGCATTGGCAATGCCGGTCAGACCATTGCCCGTCCCCCCGCCGAGGACGGTGTGGATTTCGTCTATGAAGACGATGACATTCGGGTTGGCTTTCACTTCGGCCAACACCTGCTGGATTCGATCTTCCAACTGGCCTCGGTAGATCGTGCCGGCGACGAGGCTGTTGATTGACAACTCGACGATGCGCTTGCCACGCAGCGCTTCGACGACCGCTGGGCCATGGGCCAGGCGGTAGGCAAAGCCTTCAGCGATGGCCGTCTTGCCGACGCCGGCCTCACCGATGAGCAGTGGATTGTTAGCCTCTCTCTGAATCAGCACCCGCCCGATGCGCCGCAGGATGTCATCCACGCCGATGGCAGAGTGAAGCTTACCCTGACCGGCTTCTGCGGTCAGGTCACGGCCATACTCGTCCAGGGCAGGCGTGTGGCCGGGTGGCGGTTGGGGAGGCCGCACGTCGCCGTCCGCTGGTGCCCGACCTCTAGAGGCAGGCCCGCCAAAACTGGCTTGCAGGTCGTAAGGCGGCACCCCGTCCGCAGGCGGACTCCAGGTCGTTGCGATGGCTGTACTCAGCAATTGAGCGTAGTCGAACTGCCTCTCCTGGGCGATCCGCTGCAATACCCGCGCCGGCAGGCTGTCCTCGTCCTGTAGGATGGCCAGCAGTAGATGGCGTTCACCGATGCGCGCGCAGCCCTCATCCGTGGCCAACTCGTGCGCCGCCACCAGGGTCTTCCGCAGGCGTGGCGTCGGCATCATGCCTTCCCACGGCGGCTTCTTGTACCCCGGGCCGGCCGTGACCTTCAGCCGATCCCGCGTCTCTTTGGCGTCCAGCGTGAAGGCAGCCAGCACTTTCCGGGTCAGGCTACCCTCAAGCTTGGTCATGGCCATGAAGAGATGCTCTGTGCCCAGGTAGTGGTGCTTCAACCCTTCCGAATACGCCGCGGCCACATCCAGGATGACTTTGCTGTCCTCGCCTAGAGAATCCATAAGCGCTTTCCATAAAGCCTTGGTATGTTCCTGGGTCGTCATGGCTTGGCCCCCTCCGCTTCCTCTGCTTCCATCTTCTTGATGATCTCACTCAGATTCGACTTGAAGAAGGTCACCAGGGTTCCCAGCCCACCTTCTTCGGGAGACAAATCGGCAGCGTCAGGCGATACACCACAAGGCTCTCCAGAGCCCGGCTGGCGACCAACGACGACGTGCACCCCCAGTGCTTCCTCAATGATCGTCGCCATCTGCTGGAGCAGGACCACAAGCTCCTCCTCGCTGCTCACCTCGTCCAATCGGCGTAGGATGGCGGCTAACTGTTCCTTAAGCATGGTCCACTTCTCCTGCGGGACTTCAGGCAGACGGACGGCCAACCTGCGCATCAGGTGGTCGGCCTGCCGCACAATCTTACTTTCCACGTCCTCAAGCACCAACTTCAGAGTACTCTGGGCACCCAGGCGAAAAGTGTCACCTGGCGTGATCTTGACCCGGTCCTCAATCTTGTGTTCGCCATCCGCGATGAAGGTGCCATAAGTACTGCCATCGTCCTCTAGCCAGTATTCACCCTCTTCGACGCTCAGCCTGGCGTGATGGCGAGAAACGGCCTGGTCCAGTCGCAGGCACACATCCTGATCATCCCGCCGCCCGATAGTCATCACCGGTTGATCAACGCTGAATTCCAGGCCATCCATGGGGCCACCCAGGACGACCAACTTGGGCTTTTCTCGTCCCATGACAAACCTCCCTGTTCGGCTTCATACCGCTTCCGCTTCTTTACCTGGCGCTTCCTCCGCCGTCCCAAGCCTTCTCTGTGCTTCATGCAGCCATCGAGCCACCCGCTTCGACTCACCCTCACCGAGGCCATCTGGGACAGCCAAGGCCTGTTCCCAGTATGGGATCGCCTTCTCCAGTTTGTGCACCGCCCGCCAGCATTGCCCCATCATAGCCAGCGATTGGGCCAGGCCTTGCGGGTCAGCCGTCTCGCGGCTGAGATCGTGGCTGCGATGGTAGCAGCTCAGAGCCTCAAAAGGCCTATTGAGCCCGGCGTGAAACCTGCCCAGGGCACGCAGAACGCGCGCTGCCCGCTGCAAATCCCCCAGGCCCTCCAAGAGCGCTACGGCACGATCATAGCAGACCTCCGCTCGCTCCTTATGGCCGGCCTGAGCATAGATGCGGGCCAGGGTCTCCAGAGCGGCAGCCATACCAAGATGGTCACCTCGCCTGCGGCAGTCATCCAGGTCAGCCAGCGACCGTCGCTCCTTGGGATCAGACACCTGCAAGGGCAGAGGAAGCAGCAACTCCAGGTGCAACCATGCCAGGAACTCGTCGAATCTCCCCAACTCGCCACTGATGATGTGATCGGAGGTGCCACGGGCCACCATGGCGCGGCGTGCGAAATCGGCTGGCGACGGCTCGGCCGGGTTGACGTACCACAGGGCACCGCCGCTCGCCCGGATACAACGGTTGAGGTCATCATCCCGCAGGCTGTGCCCCACCACCACAATGTCACCATTCAGCATCTCGGTCAACGTCCGCTCAATCCGATCGGCGAACTGGAAGACCTCCTGAGGGGTAAAGGCGAAGAGGCGAGCGTTGAGATCGCCGTGCAGCTTGAGTATTTTGATCTTGGGGGCAGGGTACTTGAGCGCCCTGAGGATGTGGTCTTCCTGGTCCTGGCCGTTGACCAGCACTGTGAACTCCTGCGCCCGCAGGCCGGCATCCATCAGGGCATTCTCCAGGAAGAGATCGAAGTTGGTCGTGAGGATGGTGTCGAAACAGCCCGCTTTGACGAGGGCCGCCAGGTGGTGATAGCCGGGCGAAGACTGTGCGCCTTTCAAGTGGCGACTGAGGATGAGATAACGTTCCTCGGCGCTCACGCCGTCCAAAACCTTGAAGAAAGCGGCCAGCTTCTCCTCCCAGGAGAGGCCGGCCAGCTCCAGCCCCCTATATTCCTGAACAACTGTCTCGACAATGCGAGCGGTAGAAGCGGCGCCCGAGGCCAGCGATGCTCCTGCACCCAGGACAAGGACGTAGGGTGGCTCGCCTGTCTCGCGACGTTGGCGGATGAAAGTAGCCAGTGAGTGAAGCCGCGTGTGCACGACCGCCTCACCCAAGACACGCTTGCCCGTAGCCGCGCGCGAAGGCTGGGCTGGGCCTGGAGCAGGCTCAACTTGCTTGCCGCCCAGGTACAGGGCAATCGCGAAGTTGTTCTCCAGGTCGGCTGCTTTGAAGATCGGGTGCTGAGGGCCACGAGTTGGAACCTCTTCCGACACGTAGTCGAAAATGTCAAAGACGCGGATGAGGCCGTCGCCTCGAGTGCGAGCACTGCCTCGCAGCGCTTTCAGCAGGTAGTGGGTGAAGAGGCTGTTGTCCATCCCGTGCAGCACCAGAGACTCTTCATCGGAGCGAGACGAAGCCATAATCACGCGACCTGCACCCTGAGCCAGGTGTTCGTAGTAGCTTTCTTCGAGACCAGATTTGAACTCCGCGGGCTCCGGCCCCAGGCCCTTGGGCTCACCTGTGCCCCCGGAGTAGCAGCAGTCGAAGAGAACCAGCACCCGCTGGGCCTGGACGTCACGTAGCAAACCGGTCAATTCGTTGCCAGGGATGGCCGTTCCGGGCAGATCCGCTGGGTCACAATCGAAAGGGACGATATAGTTCCCGGCTTGGGAACCGCTCTCGACTCGCCCTCCGTGGCCGGAAAAGAAAACCAGAGCGGTATCACCCGTGCCAGCCACCCCGGCCAACCACCGTAGTCCATCGCGGATACCGTCGGCGGTAGCCTGATCGTCGAGTAGCAGCCGGACTTGGGCATCAGAATAGCCACAGTGAGTTGACGAGCGCAAGAGGCGGTGCACGTCTCGAGCGTCCTTCAATACAGTCTTGGGCAGTCTACGTACTTTGGAGTATCCAGCGATCCCAACGATCAGGGCATAGCCGTCTTTGAAAGTGGACATTGTTCCTCCCTCTCACGATGCCCATCCCGCCCACCAGCGGGCGGCCGGCAATTTCGTATTGGCCAATGCGCGTTCCGGGTGGATAGACGTTCATCGGTGAGCCTCCTGTAGTCGCTTCAATATCTCGCGCACGATCAGTGTGCTTTGCCCTGCAACTGCGCCACCAACGCCTGCGCCCGCTGAGCATATTCTGGGTGGCCGATCCGGGCAAAGACTTGGGCGGCGCGCTGGGCGTAAGGCAGAGCCTCTGCTGGGCGCCCCTGCTGGGCCAGCAGCAGGGCCAGGTTGAAACTGACACCGACGGCTGCCATCACGTCGCCGACTTCTTCCAGGATTACGCTGGCTTGCTCGTAGTACCGGATGGCCCGCCGCGTATCCCCCAGGTCGGCGTAGCTACCCCCCAGATTGCCCAGCGCCGCACCCTCCCCGCGCCGGTCGCCGATCCCGTGGGCAATCGCTAGCGCCTGCTCGTAGTACCCGATGGCGCGCCGCGCGTCGCCCAGGCGCACGTAGGCATTCCCCAGGTTGCCCAGCGCGTTCTCCTCCCCGCCCCGGTCGCCTATCTCGCGGGTGATGACCAACTGCTGCTCGTAGTACCCGATGGCGCGCCGCGCGTCCCCTAGGGCGGCGGAGGCATTCCCCAGGTTGCCCAGGGCCGCACCCTCCCCGTGCCGGTCACCGATCTCGTGGGCAATCGCTAGCGCCTGCTCGCAGTACCCGATGGCGCGCCGCGCGTCCCCCAGGTCGGTGTAGCTACCTCCCAGATTGCCCAGCGCCGCACCCTCCCCGCGCCGATCGCCCATCTCACGACGGATGACGAGCGCCTGCTCGTAGTACCCGATGGCGCGGCGTGCGTCGCCCAGGCGCGCACAGGCAGTCCCCAGGTTGCCCAGCGCATTCCCCTCCCCGCCCCGGTCGCCTATCTCGCGGGTGATGACCAACTGCCGCTCGTAGTACCCGATGGCGCGCCGCGCATCGCCCAGGGCGGCGGAGGCATTCCCCAGGTTGCCCAGGGCCGCACCCTCCCCGTGCCGGTCACCGATCTCGTGGGCAATCGCTAGCGCCTGCTCGCAGTACCCGATGGCGCGCCGCGCGTCGCCCAGGGCGGCGTATGCCAGTCCCAGGTGTGTCACCCCGGCCCCCTCCAGTTGCCGCTCCCCCTCTGCCTGTCCCACACCCACCACCCGTTCGAAGTACCCCCGCGCCATCTTCGCCTTCCCAATGTCCAGGTACGACGCCCCCATCTCGCTGTACGACCAGCCCGCCGCCACCCGCTCCTCCCGGCTCAACGCGACTGCGCCTTCCGCCGCCGGGGCTGGTCGCCCGCTGACTCCCACGTAGGCCGCCGCCAGCGCCCCCTCGACCTCCTCCCAATTCGCGCCGCGCGCGCCTCGATCCACCGCCAACCAGCGCCCCACTAATGCACACACTCCCTCCGGCACTCCCGCCGGCAGCGCAGGATGCACCCCCGCGCAATGCGCGCGCTCCAGCGCCCCCAGGCTGCCCCCCTCCACCGCCCGCCGCCCCGTCAGCATCTCCAGCAGGATGCAGCCGAGCGCGTACACGTCGGTGTATATCCCCACTGGTTCCCCCCGCCACTGCTCCGGCGCTATATACAAAGGCGTGCCCACGATGCCGTGGGTCAACTGCGTGCGGCGTAAAGGATCGGTGACCTGGGAGCCCTGATCCGACGAAGTATCCTGATCGCTGCTCGCTGCTCCCTGATCCCTACCCTCCAACACCGCCGCCAGCCCAAAGTCGGTCACCCGCAGCCGGTTCACGCCCGTCCCCGCCAGACGGTCTGCCCCCACCAGCACGTTCTCCGGCTTCAGATCCCGATGCACGAAGCCGGGGATGACGGCAGTGGCGTGCTTCAGCCCGCGCGCAATCTGCAGCGCGAACAAGAGCGCGGTCTCCAGCGGCAGCGGCCGCCCCGGCGTCAGCCACGAGCGCAACGAGGCGTCCTCCCGCCCCTGTTCCTTCGCCACCAACTCCAGCACCAGGTAGACTTCGGGGTCAATCCGCAGCACCTGGTAGCAGCGCACGACGTGGGGATGGGCGCCCAGGTCTACCCAGTGCGTCCCTTCGCGCAGGAAGCGGTCGCGCGCGGCGCGGTCAGGCAGGTACTCGGGCTTGAAGGTCTTGAGGGCCACGGGGCGGTCTTGCTCCAGGTCGCGGCACACGTACACGATGCCCATCCCGCCCACCAGCGGGCGGCTGGCGATTTCGTATTGGCCAATGCGCGTTCCGGGCGGATAGACGTTCATCTGTGAGCCTCCTATAGTCGCTTCAGTATCTCGCGCACGACCAGTGCGCTGTTGGTGTCAATCCCGGCCGTCAGCGCCGCTGCGTCTCGCTCTCCTGCCCAGACGCGGCAGATGGGTTCCACGATGCGCCAGCCGTTCTGGGTCAGGGTGTCGAACAGCCCCTCCACCTGTGCGCGGGCTTGCGCGTGCCCGCCCGCCGCGGCGACGACGGCTTCGATCAGTGGGCCAAGTTTGGCAAGAATCTCGGCAGGAGTAGGACCACTGTCTATCGGACCACTGCCCTGCAACTGCACCACCAACGCCTGTGCCCGCTGCGCGTACTGCGCGTGGCCGATTTGCGTCCAGATGCGCGCGGCTTCCTGGGCTAGCGGCAGCGCGCGGGCCGTCTCCCCCTGTTGGGCATGCAGCAGTGCCATATTGAACGAATCCGTTGCCATTCCATTGCTATCCCCGATCTCGCGACGGATGACGAGCGCCTGTTCGTAGTACCCGATGGCGCGCTGCGCGACGCCCAGGCGCGCGTAGGCATTCCCCAGGTTGCCCAGCGCATTCCCCTCCCCGTGCCGGTCGCCAATCTCGCGGATGATGATCAACTGCTCCTCATAGTAGACGATCGCCTGTCGCGCATCCCCAAGTTGGAGGTAGGCATTCCCCAGGCCGCCCAGCGCATTCCCCTCCCCGTGCCGGTCGCCGATCTCGCGGTCAATCGCCAGTGCCTGCTCGTGGTAATCGATGGCCCGCTGCGCATCCCCCAGGTTCCTGTAGGCACTCCCCAGGCCGCCCAGCGCATTCCCCTCCCCGTGCCGGTCGCCGATCTCGCGGGTGATGACCAACTGCTGTTCGTAGTACCCGACGGCGCGCCGCGCGTCGCCCAGGTTCTTGTAGGCACTCCCCAGGTTGCCCAGTGCATTCCCCTCCCCGCGCCGGTCGCCGATCTCGCGGTGGATCGCCAGCGCCTGCTCGTGGTACCCGATGGCGCGCCGCACGTCGCCCAGATCGGCGTAGGCAATCCCCAGGCTGCCCAGCATATTCCCTTCGCCGCGCCGGTCGCCGATCTCGCGGTGGATCGCCAGCGCCTGCTCGTAGTACGCGATGGCGCGCCGCGCGTCCCCCAATCGCAAGTACACACTCCCCAGGTTGCCCAAGTCCATGCTCTCATCGCGCCGGACCCCAAGTGCGTGCCAGATCACCAGCGCCCGCTCGTAGTACGCGATGGCGCGCCGCGCGTCCCCCAACTGCAAGTACACGTTCCCCAGGTTGCCCAGCACCATACCTTCCCCGTCCCGATTCCCGATCTCGCGGGTGATGACCAACTGCTGCTCGTAATGCCCAATCGCGCGCCGCGCGTCGCCCAGTAGAAGGTAGGCGCTCCCCAGGTTGCCCAAGTCCATGCTCTCATCGCGCCGAACCCCGAGTTTGCGCCAAATTTCCAACGCCTGCTCATAAAGACCAACCGCTAGACGGACATTACCCAATCGAGCATTTGCCAGCCCCAGGTTGCCCAGCGCCGCGCCCTCCAATTGGCGCTCCCCCTCCGCCTGCCCCACACCCAGCGCCCGCTCGAAATACCCCGTCGCCACCTCCGCCTTCCCAATGTCCAGGTACGACATCCCCATCGCGCTGTACGACCAGCCTGCCGCCACCCGCTCCTCCCGGCTCAATGCACCTGCGCCCTCCGCCGCCGGGGCCGGACGCCCGCTCACCCCCGCGCAGGCCGCTGCCAGCACTCCCTCTACCTCCTCCCAATTCGCCTCCCGCGCTCCCCCATCCACCGCCAGCCAGCGCCCTACCAGTGCGCGCACTCCCTCCGGCACTCCCACCGGCAGCGCAGGATGCGCCCCCGCGCAGTGGGCGCGTTCCAACGCCCTCAGACTGTCCCCCTCGACCGCCTGCTGCCCCGTCAGCATCTCCACCAGGATGCAGCCCAGGGCGTACACGTCGGTATATACCCCCACCGGTTCCCCCTGCCACTGCTCCGGGGCCATGTACGCCGGTGTCCCCACCACCCCCCGCGTCAACTGTGTGCGGCGCAGAGGATCGGTCACCTGGGAGCCCTGATCTGAGGCAGAAGTATTCTGATTCCTGGTCATTGATCCCTGTTCCCTGCCCTCCAACACCGCCGCCAGCCCAAAGTCGGTCACGCGCAGCCGGTTCACGCTCGCGCCGGGCAACCGGTCTGCCCCCACCAGCACGTTCTCCGGCTTGAGGTCGCGGTGCACGAAACCGGGGATGGTCGCCGCAGCGTGGGCCATCCCTCGCGCAATCTGCAGCGCGAACAAGAGCGCAGTCTCCACCCCCAGCGGCTGCCCAGGTATGAGCCAAGAGCGCAGCGAGGCGTCCCGTCGGCCCTGCTCCTTGGCCACCAGTTCCAGCACGAGGTAGACTTCGGGGTCAATGCGCAGCACCCGGTAGCAACGCACGATGTGCGGGTGGGCGCCCAGGTCAACCCAGTGCGTGCCCTCGCGCAGGAAGCGGTCGCGCGTGGCGCGGTCGGGTAGGTATTCGGGCCGGAACGTCTTGACGGCGACGGGGCAGTCCTCCTCCACATCCTTGCACAGGTAGACGATGCCCATGCCGCCCAGCAACGGGCGGCCGGCCACTTCGTAACGGCCCGCAATGCGGGCGCCGGGGGGATACAGGTTCATAGATTACCCCCTTTATGGTTCCACTCTATTGTTCAAGGATGATAGAGAGGTTACTCTGGCAGAGCCTGCAATAAGCGCTGGGCATGTCAGTCGGTGGAGTACAAAGTAGGAGTTCGCTTGGCCAACTCAGGACATCCCGCACACTGTCTGTTGCCGAACCAATACTTGCATCTCGGCCCCACAGTGCATAGTATAGCACAGTTCCGCAGACAATTGCAACCCACCTGGCGGGTTCATGTTGCCCGCGAGATCAAAGGTTATTCAGGCTCAGCCTCGATTGACACAGAGGGCTCAAGCAGGTTTAGTTTGGCACTCAGGCTTGCAGAATATGCAGGCAGAGCATGCGCAGGCGCGAGAAAGAGTTTTGGGGGTTTCCCAGCGCCGGCTCTTTCAGGAGTGGCAGCTGTACTCATGGGCCGCACCGCCGTAGAACAGGCGGCGCTGGGCGGGATCTCCCGATATTGGGGATTTCCCAGCGCCGGCTCTTTCAGGCCGGCGCGGCCCACGCAAGACCTGCCCCGCAATACGTAGTCCACCGTTCTCACACAAGGCTCGCAGCCACCGTCTCGGTGGCGTACCGTGCAGGATCATGCTCGGCAGCATGGTTGGGCCGCTCCGGAGCGTATGCTATATGCATAGTAACCGCGCTCAAAACGGAGCGATCACCCAACGCCCATAGGCGACGAACGCGGCCAAAGCGAACAGAACGAGGTCAGCCGCGATTATGGGCTTTTCATGGCAGGTGACGTGGAACTTGATGGCTCCCAGCATCATCAGCGCCAGCAGCGCTGCCGCCAGGGGCGTCAGCCAGGTCAGAATCCTGAGCGCGCCTGGCAGGACAAGGCCGGCCCCGCCCAGCAACGTGCACAGGCCGATAAAGATCAACAGGGGCCGTGCCATTGCGCCGAACCTCTGCTCCCCTCGCTGCATTTTCGCCTGGTCCCTGCGCAAGCCGTGCGTGTACGCAGTCGAGGCGAATTTCAGAGCGAGCACTATCTGCAATACCCATAGCACGATATTCATGTTGTCTCCTTTCGTGTGCCTGTAACCCTTATCTACAAATCCTTATAGTACCGAACTAGAGGCAAACCAGTGTACCCGGCTTTCTCGTATGACCTTCTGGCGGGCGCGTGGGATGGATCTCCACCTGTTTCCACCCGTGCCATGATCATTCCGCTTTCCTTCATCTTCTTGAGCGCAAAGACGTTCAACTCTGTGCCTATGCCAAGGTTTTGATATTCAGGATGGACTGCGAGTAATTGAACTTCTCCGGTTTTGTCCTGGATATTCAATTCATACGCCAGAAATCCAACAACCATTCCATCTAATTCTGCAACCCAGACAATGGTTTCCCCACCCTCTTTACAGACCGTTTCGATTCCATCTCTTTGACTGGTTCTCCAATCCGGCCAAATCAATGTATAGATGTTGTGCCCCAATACTTGCTCAAATGAACTAAAAACCGGGGCCCATGCTAGGAGTGATAATCGAACCAAGTCTTCAACGTCAGTGTTGCGAACAGGTCGAATGTGCAAATTCATAAGGTGATTCCTCTCCGCTGATAGTGTACTGCAATCTTGCGCAGAAGTCAATGACACGTAATCCACCGTTCGCGCATCAGGCTCCCAGCCACTGTCTCGGTGATGTACTATGCAGGATCATGCCATACATAAGACGCCCCCGAGGACGGGGGCTGCGAGCGTGCGGGGCGAGGGCTGCGAGCGTGTAGGGCGGGCTGGACTCTCCTGCAGGATCATGCTCTACACAAGACGCCCCCGAGGACGGGGGCTGCGAGCGTGCAGAGCGGGCTGGGCTCTCCTGCAGGATCATGCCCTGCATAAGACGCCCCCGAGGACGGGGGCTGCGAGCGTGCAGGACGGGGGCTGCGAGCGTGCGGGGCGAGGGCTGCGAGCGTGCAGAGCGGGCTGGGCTCTCCTGCAGGATCATGCCCTACATAAGACGCCCCCGAGGACGGGGGCTGCGAGCGTGCGGGACGGGGGCTGCGAGCGTGTAGGGCGGGCTGGACTCTCTTGCAGGATCATGCTCTACACAAGACGCCCCCGAGGACGGGGACTGCGAGCGTGCGGGGCGAGGGCTGCGAGCGTGCGGGGCGAGGGCTGCGAGCGTGTAGGGCGGACTGGGCTCTCCTGCAGGATCATGCCCTGCATAAGACGCCCCCGAGGACGGGGGCTGCGAGCGTGCGGGGCGAGGGCTGCGAGCGTGTAGGGCGGACTGGGCTCTCCTGCAGGATCATGCCCTGCATAAGACGCCCCCGAGGACGGGGGCTGCGAGCGTGCAGGGCGGGGGCTGCGAGCGTGCAGGACGAGGGCTGCGAGCGTGTAGGGCGGACTGGGCTCTCCTGCAGAATCATGCCCTGCACAAGCTGTGGTCTGGCGAGAGCGTCCTCTGACAGGAGCGGCTTCCGGCGGGGAGTGACGCCATCGCCAGTCAGATGGAAAAACGCACGCCGGAAGAGCCATCGTGTATTTCCCCATCCGCGGTCTTCCCCCCCCACTTGGCAAGTAGCCGGGCGCGGTGTATACTGACCTCCATTGCACGGAACACGAAACACGCACCACGAAACACGCACCACGGCCCGCTACTATGAGCAAACCCAACCCACCCATCTCCCCCGCCCGCGTCCTCCTCCCGCTCGGCCTGGGCACCGCCTTCTCCCTGATGGGGGACTCGACCATGTACGCGGTGCTGCCCACCCACCCGGCGGAGGCGGGTATCACGCTCGGCAGCGTGGGCGTCATCCTGAGCGTCAACCGGGCGGTGCGGATTTTCCTCAACGGGCCGGCCGGGCTGGCCTACGACCGCTGGCCCCGGCGCTGGCTGTTCGTACCGGCGCTGTTCGTCGGCGCGCTCTCGACGGCCCTGTACGCCGCCACGCGCGGCTTCTGGCCGCTGCTGGCCGGGCGGCTGCTGTGGGGGCTGGCCTGGTCGGGCATCTGGATCGGCGGGGCAACGGTGGTGCTGGACGTGACGACGGCGGAGGACCGCGGGCGCTGGATGGGGCTGTACCAGACCTGGTTCTTCCTGGGGGCGGGGCTGGGCGCGTTCGCCGGCGGAGCGCTGACGGACGCGGTCGGCTACGCCACGGCCATGTGGATCGCCGCCGGGCTGACTGCCGCGGGGGGCCTGGTGGCGCTGTTCTGGTTGCCGGAGACGCGCGCCGCCCGGACTGGTGCCGGCGGCTCGGCTGCTGAGGGAGAGATTGAGGGGGACGGCCTGCGGGAAACCCCCGCTGAAGCGGGGCGTCCGCCGGCTGATTGCGGACAGGAGATCCCCGCTGAAGCGGGGCGTCCGCCGTGTTGTGTACCGCCAACCAGGCTGCGCGCCAACCGTGGCCTGTGGGTCGCTGCGGCCTGGCAGGGCATCAACCGCTTCGCCATCTCCGGCGTGCTCGGCGCGACGCTGGGGTTGGTGGTGCAGGACCACTGGCAGTCTGCTCGCTGGGGGCTGGGGGTGGCCACGTTGACCGGTGCGCTGGCGGCCGGGCGGACGCTGTTCAGCATGGTCGCCGCTCCGCTGGCCGGGGCGGCGTCGGATTGGGTGGGCAGCCGGTGGAAGGTGGTGGGGTGGGGCCTGGGGGTCGGCGTCGCCAGTATGGCGCTGATGGCGTGGGGTGTGCCGGCCGCCATCCTGGTGGGGGTGTCGTTGGGCGCCGTGACCAGCGGCAGCGTGCAGGGACTCACCAGTGCGCTGGCCGGCGACCTGGCGGGCCCGGCGCAGCGGGGGCGGGCGGTGGGCCTGGTGAACACGGCGGGCGACCTTGGCAGCGCCCTGGGGCCGCCCATCGCTTATGCGCTGCTGCCGGGGATGGGCCTGCCCGGTGTGTACCTGCTCTGCGCCGGGCTATTCGTGGCCGGTTGCGTCCTGGCGCTCAATGGGACACGGATCAACGCGGATGGTACGGATTAACACGGATATGGCTTGGAGAATCCGTGTGTATCCGTCGCATCCGTGGAATCCGTGTTCCCGGCCAGTGCTGGAGCTGCAAGAAACTGGCAAGGCACTACGAATCACACATCACGAATTACGCATTACGCATTACGAATTACGCATTACTCCTGGGAGGTGACAAAATGGGCAACTCGAACTCTTTGCAGGCGTTGGTGCTTTCAGGGGGTGGAGGGCGGGGGGCGTATCACGTGGGGGTGCTGCGTTTCCTCGAGGAGCACGAGTGGTTCCCGGACGTGATCGTCGGCACGTCCATCGGGGCGGTGAACGGGGCGGCCATCGCCTCGGGCCACACGGCGCATTCGCTGTGGGCGCTATGGCGGCGCTTAAAGACCGACGACGTGCAGCGCCAGGCCTGGGACCTGTTTTCGCTGGATAAATGGGACCACCTGCTGGACACGTCTCCACTGCGGAAGACGCTGGTCGAGGAAGGCTGGATAGACCTGGCACGCATCAACGCCCAGCCCCCGGCCAAACACCTGCGCATCACCGTCGTCGAGATGGAGACGGGCCGCTTGCGCATCTTCGGCAACAGCGCCGACTCTGCGCCGGGCAGCCGCTGCGAGTTTGTGCCCATCACGCTCGACCACATCCTGGCCAGTCTTAGCATCCCCATCATCTACCCGCCGACGAGGATTGACGACGTGGCGTTCTGGGACGGCGGGACGGTGGCCAACACGCCGCTGGGGCCGGCGATTGACGCGGGCAGCGGGGACATCGTGGTCGTGCTGATGACACCCTGGGAGGACGAGAAGAATCGCCCCCGCTACGTCTCGGCGGGCGGCCTCCAGGGACTGCTGGCCATTGCACAGGCCGCCTTTGAGTGGGCGCTGCTGGCTTCGTTCCAGACCGACCTGAAGTTGTTCAATCGCACGAACGAGGTGGTCCGGCTGAGCATCGAGAACGCCCGCCTGCGGGCGGAGAACGCGGCGCTGACGGTTCAGATGCAGCGGCAGGCTCAGGTGGGAGTTGCGCCGCAGGGGGAGGGGGTCGAACTCCGGCACCAGGAGATCCGGCCGCCGGTCATCATCTCTCCCCGCCAACCCATCCCGCTGGTGGACATTGTCCGGTACAGCCTAGTACTACAACCTCACTTATGGTGAGCGATTCCTATGGATACCCGTTTCAGGCCATGCAACGCCGCGCCGCCGGTAATGGCTGCGGCGAGCTTGCTGGCGTCTGGTTCGCCGCCAGTGCGACCAC
>Ga0307376_10001154_pt1 | contig 29522 bp, 30 predicted proteins | sample TR2MG_FD_202536 | JGI IMG/M metagenome (GOLD analysis project Ga0307376, IMG submission 202536) | Soil microbial communities from Risofladan, Vaasa, Finland - TR-2 | ecosystem: Environmental > Terrestrial > Soil > Coastal area > Acid sulfate soil | place: Finland: Risofladan, Vaasa | collected...
AGCCAACAGTTTGAGGTTATAATCAAACTCCTTTAGAAGCTTTTTAGCCTCCGCTTCCGTGTCAGCAATGAAACACTCACAAAATTTTTCGTCGTCCCTTATTGGCATTTAGAACCCCCTATCAAAAGTTTCCGACATAGCTATCCGTTCATATTTAGATTCTTTCTCAATGTAACCTTTATCTGCTAAATACTCACGGCCTTCTTCAGTTATGGTCCTACCCTTGGCGGATCTAAGCATAAGACCGCTTTGTATAAGGTAAGGCTCCATAGCCTCGGATAGTACTTTTGGTGACTCATTTAAAATTGTTGCCAGATTATCTAAACCTACTGGGTCTCCTATTTTATATAGAGTTTTCAATAGATCGGTGTCTGTTTTAGTAAGGCCGGATGCGTCTATTCCCATTTTGAAGAACGCAACCACAGCTGCTTCTTTACCTATGTATTCTTGGTGCATAGCAATTGATGCGTCCCTGCATCGTTCAAGTAAGGACACTAATATTCTCGGTACCCCACGACCTCTTTTAGCTATTTCTAGAGCGCCATGTTCGTCTATGCCTACTTCCAATCTTTTAGCATGTAAGAATACTATTTGTATCGATTCCTCAAGCGAGTACGGAGTGAATACAAATCTCAATTTGAACCTGTCTCTAAAGGGCTTACTTAATCTGCCGTCATTTGTTGTGGCCCCTATCAGAGTAAATTGAGGCGCCCAATAAAGAGGATTGTCCTTATTTACTTTTACTTTAAGCACTTGGGCCTCTTTGACAGTGATTGGTAATACCCACTCTTCCATGACTATGCCAAGGTGCTCTTGTGCAGATAATGATAAGTTATGTATCTCATCTATGAACACAATAGTGGGTCGTATGATCTCTGGGTTTTCTATATTACCTAAGTCACTATAGCCAACCCTGTCAAGCCTTTGAATCAATAGAGCCGCATCAAATCTCTCTTTGAGGGAATCACAAGCTAAGCTTATGAAGAGACTTCCAGCCAATCTGGCTAAGTGTTTAGCGATACTTGTTTTACCACATCCAGCTGCACCAGTCAATAATGTGTGGGGAAAGGACCTATGCATTTCTTGCCCTGCTTTTAGAGATATGGTTATTTGATTCATGATATCTCTGTTTCCGATTAATTCCATATATTCACCTCAGCTTATTAAATAATTCTACACTTATTATAGAATAATCTAATCATTTTGCTAGACATTGTCAAGCTAAATCTACATTATATTGCCATACATGTCTTCATAATCTTCCAGGGCATTAGTCGTTTTATTCTCTGTCTCTTCAGGCGGCTCTTCTTTGTCTGCTGGGATAAATGGTAGCTCCGGTGCTTTGTACTCGCCTTTCCTTATTTCTTCTACCTTTGCTTTCATTTTGTCAATAGCAGTTGTTATTGGATACTTACTGGTTCTCTTGAAGACACTAGTAGAGGGATCCTTCTTTTTATAGCTAGTAGGAGCAGAATAGTTGCCAGTGTAGCAGCCACTAGTGGAGTAGTTACAAGCACCAGAGCGTGGACTATGATATTCGTTGGTGCTATGAGTCTTGCCAACATCGCTTTTCTTTTCTACCTTACCTAAGATATCTTCTACTTTCTTAGGGACTGTGTACTCATCTACATCTATCAGCCCACTAGATAATATTTTCTTCTCCTCTGTGAATACTTCGTGGATCAGTTTTAACCGGCTGGTATATTCTCCTTGATAAGTCCCTACATAGGTATCTATTGCGGGGCCTTTTTGCATCTCTATAGATCCAACATCATAGAGGGAGGCATTCAGCATGTATATATTGTCGCCTTTGTATAGCCATATGAACTGTTCGTCATTAGCCACTAGCTGGGTGTGTGTCTTCACCATAGGCTGATAGCCTATGAACAGCCCCTTCACTTTGTTGCTTTTATCTCTTTTGAGAGCTGCTTCTACAACAACATATTTAACATCTTTGATATCCTCTTTTGTAAAACGTATCACCATCTTTCCTCCCCGCAAATATTATTATAGAATAGCTTCTCTTGCTTTTTTTACCAATTGGAACCATCCCCATTCGTAAATTATTTCTTATATTTACCAAATTATCACTTCTAACAACCCCAAAAACAAACTCGGTCAGCGATGCCTTAGCACCTCTCTCCAGCAGCTTTAGCCCTATCCCTTGGCGCCTATAGTCCGGATGTACGCATAAATGCTTTAGCTCAGTCACCCTGGGACTACGTTGTTCTAGTCCTATTGTGCCTATCACTTTATCCCTGTGTAGCTCTATCAGATATCTGATCGGGCTATACTTTATACTTTCCTGTGATAGGTAGAACTTCAATTGATGACCAGAATTTATCAGGCTTGATATCTGGGCAACTAAGCTGCTAGCATCTATTGTCAACAAAAACTTGCCCATATTATATTCGTCCATCTATCAAGGCAGCTATTACGGCCTGAGCTTCCGCATCTGTCCGAACATTTTGCATTATGCGGGCCACTCCTACAGCGCCGGCTTCTGGATCTGCTGGTGCAGCACGATTAGCGCCTACTGCTCTTCTGACGGCACCGCCGGCTGCAACTGCTGCTCTACGAACTGGGTTTGCTCTCACCGGACGTTCAAGTTCAGTTATCTTAGCTGTAAGAGATTCAATATACTTTTGTAAGGCGGTTCCTTGTAGCCCCGGGCCACTGTTGATCTCTATTATAAATGGCAGACCGTTGGATGATATTGCGCAATCAACTGCTCCAAAGTCGAGCCCGGACACTTCTACAGATTTAATGGCTGCGTTTTTCAGCGGGGCCGATAGGTTATTCAGCGTGACACTGGAGAATTTCCACCCTCTTTTGTTGCTTCTGACTATTCTGTCAGGCAAAGCGGCCTCTTTGACGAGTATCCCAAGGACGTAGTCCACTGTTGCATCTGTAAGGTCTACATTGTTCTTACTGGCATAATCAAGTACTTTTTCTTTACGCTGAGCAATCCAGCCAGCTTCAGTCGGGTTTTCTATTTTCTTAACTGCGTAAATGGCTGCCCCAAAGGCCACATGAATCCGATATTCGTCTTGTATATCTATATAGGCTTGAAAATACTGGGCACCGTCACTTATTGCTTTGTCCACATGTTGTCTGGTAAGACACAGCCAGAACCCTTTACCGCCCTGATGAAATTTAGTTCTTCCTACTAACGGCAGTACCATATTACCAGAGTCCAATTCCCTTACTATTCTGTTAGCTGCGCAGAATGTAGCAACGTTTTCTGCCAGGTCTCTGTTACTCTTCATGATGCCTAAGGATTTAAACTTGTCCCGATTGTCTCTTATCTTGTTGGGATGATTTAGGACGGTGCCAACAAGATTCACATTTTCACTTGTTTTGGCTCCCCAACCGATCACAATATCCCCCGCACTGAGATTTCTCGGGCGAGTTTTCGTACCTGTTAGACCCAATGCCTCTTCCAGTGCTTTCCCAGTTATGTCTGTTGCTCCACTGTACCAAATGTATTTCGCCATTTCAATTCCTCCATTAGAATGTTTAGATTATGAATTCTTTGTTCCCTACCCATGTGTGCTTAAGTTCTTTGTCTCTTTCCAATAGTTTTCCGTCCGATAGACTTACAAGCTCTACAAAGGCATCTATATACCCCGAATATTCTTTATAGACTGGTAAAGCTCTGAGTTTCTTCTTTAGAGCTGTAAAGAAGGGTTTCCCGAACTCTATTTTTCCTTTGCCTAAGATTTCTATCATCCGGCTAGAATTTCTAACCGCATTGAGAGCGTTCATTATCTCTATGTTCTTCCAATAACAAAAATCACTATCATAGAAACGGAAATCGTTTATATTGCTGGAAGACTGCTGAGCTTTGGTCATAATCATCGAGTGTTTATAACCCGCTTCGTCCAACAGTTTGAAAAATGAGTGAGCAATAGCTTTAACTGTTCCAATCACCATCTCTGCCATTCTGGGGTGGGTCAGCCACTCTCCGCTCAACGCTCTATATTCAAGCCTTCCATGGTCAGTTCTAAAATCCCCGTAGTCTCCAAATTCTATCCTGCGCTTGACAGCGTTTTCCACCCCATCTATTCTTATCATAGGTATGGACACATATTCATCTAACACTTTGTTCAGGCATGAATATATAGAAGTTTCATATAGCTTTCCAAAGCTATTAATGGACCCTCCCAATTTAGAAGGAGTTCCTATATGAATATGCCCACCTAGCGGCCAACTTCTGTCGTAGCCGCCCTCCCTTAAGCCATTGTAACAACACCCCCCTATCCAGGAATACTTTTGTATCAACTTAGTATTTTTGTGATTCCTAAGAATGTCTTGGATGTTCTTTACGAAACTTTCCACATTTATATCCGGATCAGGTCTGATTTCGGCCCAAGGCCCGTCAGAACCTAACGCATCGGTATGATAAAACCCTTCTACTTCTGCTGCGTATTTTACGGTCCCGTCGCCGTTTATCAGCAAGAATTCAGGGTCAGCTCCTATAATAGTGTCCTCAATTGTGTCAGCTATCCAGATGTTCCCCTTTTTCTTTCTTTTATCCTTACATATAAAGTTGAACGTTTTGGAAGTTACGAATCCTATATGATCGTAGTCTTCCCCGGACATGGATTCCTTTGCTTTCTTGAGATCGTCGGAGTAAGCTTGAAATATCTCGAGCACTTTGCTGCGGCTTATTCTGTCTTGAACAGGGCCTTCAGGCCATAGCTCCACCGTTTTTTCATCCTCTAATCCTAAGTTGTGCCTGGCTTTCTCTCCTATCCGGATCAACTTGTCTTCATATCGGGACTGCTTTCTGTTGTTGTCCATTTTTTGAGAGATTACCAGGATAAGCGGGGCTTTCATTTTTACCTCCAAAAATTACTCATTCTTGTCCACATTTCCTACTTGAGAGACAACACCACTGATCTTTTCCAGTGATTTTCTCTCATGCTTATTGAATATTTTTGTTAATTCCTTGATGTCGACTCTGCGATTATTGTCCAGAACCACCTGAGTCAATCTCTTCCTAACCAGGACATCAGTACCCACGGCTGCGCTCTGTTCATAAAATCCGGCCAATAGAACCACTAAGGACTTTAGCCCAGCGATGTGAGACTCCCTTCTTTTAGATTTTTCTTGTGCATATGAGGGCTCGGATAACAAAGTTTCTATAGCGTTCATGTATCCCTGTAGCCACCCATGCTTCAAGGCTCTATTACCCATTAGTGCAGGGCCTAACGCTTCAGCAGTTTCTTCGTCTTTGAGCTCCAGTATATCCAACAGCTCCCCTAGATCCTCGCAACCCTTTTCTTTCTTAGGAAGATCGTCGTAAGCTTTGTTCGCTGCTTCTACTATCTCAGGAGAGTGCTCTATCATTTGAACTTCTACTACATTACCAACAGTGTCTTCCGTGTCCATAACTCTTATGTCTTTGGGATCTAAGTCAATGATGTCCCCGTCCTCGCTGCCCTTGTTTACAGCTTCATTCTTCTCCGCATCGTAAATTGTGTGATCTTCTACATCTACTTTCTTCGAGTCTGTTTCCTCTTTTTCATCATCTTGCTTGAACCCGGACTCTTTGGGCTTTTCATTCTCTTTGCCTAGCGCCTTATCAAGAGGGGCGGTGACCTTCTTGTCTTCTACTTTTTCGTCTTCCACTCCGTCCACTGAGAGTGCGGCGATCTCTTTGGGATCTAATATTTTGTCCCCCACCTTTACCGTATAGTGTTTGGTCAGATTGTCGAACACTCTACGTTTTTTATTATCAGCCCCCTTGTTAGCCCCTCCATGGTCCCAGACGTTGTTATAAGGAAGGGTTCTATTATAATGCGTAGCAGTGGTCTTGACTTGCCATTCTTTGCTATTTCTCGCCATCTTCTTCGATTCTGCAAGCTCACTTATTTTGGTGTCTTTACCTACTTTCTTGGACAGGTCAAACAATAATGCTGTGTCGTCTGCCATAACTGCGGTCGCTATTTCATCTTCGCCTAGGAACGATGGCAACTTGGCGCTATGTAGTTCATTATAATAAAATATCATCCGCTCATATCTGAAATGAACTCGGTTCCAGAATTTAGCCTCCGATACCATCAATAATATTCCATATTTGCGTATCAATGCGAACTCTACCGGTCTTCCATCACGGAATATGGGGACTTGCTCAAGGTTGTCTGCGTTAAACAAGGTGACTGCAAACTGCCCGTCCAGTTTATTCACTACTTCCTGAATCATATCCAGGGTAAATGGCTCTTTACCCCCTTGAGTATAATGTTCAAACAGCCGAAATATGGCTTCGCTATCTACTTTGCCGTCTCTTTTGCATCCCAACTTCTTGAAGATTACATCGTGATTTTTTATTATACCGTTGTGAATCCCGACGAGGTTTCCTATCTTTATAGGGTGGTTGTTCTCGTTGTCCTCTTTGTCGCCAGTAGTTCCGGCTCTACAGTGCCCTAGATATATACGACTGCGTTCAGGGTGCTCTCTCCATACCCTTAATAGGCTGCCATAGCAGTCTTTTGACTCTCCAAACACAGACAAGAATTCAGATACTTTTTCACCTCTTTTGAGGCCCATATATTTACCATCGTCGAACAAGACAACAGCTCCGGTAGCGTCCCTGCCTCTTTCTTCTGTTGCTATCATCAGTTCTGTGGTAAAATACCTGAGCAATTTTTGTCTTATCGACTCATCGCGCTGATTTAGTTTGCCGAACGCTAATCCTACTACTATTCCACACATATTGACCTCCTACTACACACTTGTGATTTTTGCTTTGTTTTTCTTCGATTTGTCATCTATTGGAACATTTTTATTGATGACAGAGAGTGCTGATCCTAATGCGTCGCCAGTAAACCTGTTGCACTGTCTATGTATTAACTCGCCATCTATAGTAAGTATGTTTTCTTTAGATTTTGAGAAAAGAAATCTATAGGTAGCAGTTGTTTCTGCTTGCTCCATGTTTACAGGCCTGTGAGCAGAATTGGTCAGAAATATTTCTGCCCCAATACCTGATGTTTTTTTAGAATCAAAGATAGCGACGATGTCTTGCATTCTGTAAAAGCTAATAGAAACTGTGTCCACCAACGCTCTTAGAGTCCCATCACTTAACAGGCTCGTAAAGAAGGAGAAGTTTTTATGAAACACCTCTTTCAGATTGCTAAAAATGATGTTAATGTCTTCAAACATATATCTTTTGTTAGATGCGGATACTCCTCCAAAACTGTAATTAATATATCTATTTTCTTTCAGGGAGTGGTATATCATTTCTGAGAAATTATTAAGGTCGCCTTTCTCATGAACATCCGACAGCCTCTCCAACTCAAACCTACGGCCTTTGTCAAATATCAAAGGTTTTTTACCATCAAAATAAACTTGATGGCCATGCATTGTGTGCTGATGGAAATCGTGAAGACCTTGATAGAAGCTGAAAACAGACATAGCACTGACTTTTTTCATAACGTTTTGTAATGCTTTATTAGCTTCTGCTACACCCATCTCGTAAAGATCTTTGACGCTTACTTTCTTGGTATCTTCTTCAATAGGTATCAGCTTTTTCGGGTAACTGGGGGCCGGGAGATCTTTATTTCTAATATCTTCATGCCGCGCACCACTTAGTCTGGGCTGTGCGCTACTGCTACTACTGATACTACCAGGACGAAGAGCGATACTACCGGGTTGCGCACCGTGTCGATTAAACATCTGTGGGGGTGGTCCTTGTACAAATGGCTTCATACTGATCATGACCGGTGATCCCACTGTCATTCGATCTAGTTCTATCATAGTGATAGCCGAAAAACAATCTTTTTCAGGGAAATATTGCCTTAGACAGTCAGCTTTAGTCTTATGCATCTGTTTTCTCCTTACTGTTCTCTATGGTATGGGCACTTGAGGCATTTTTTATCGCAATGATCCGTCATAATATGGTGAAAATCTTCCTCTAACAAGCCGCATTTGCTGGTAGGAGAGATTGTTGCATTGGGTTCATCGCCAATGTCTTTTTTTTGGCTGCACTTATGTCGAATCTAAATATTTTACCGTTAAGAATATTTATTCTGAATCCTTCTTTCCCTACCCCAATCTTATGAGTAGCGAAAACCGGGTCCAAAATTGAATTATCTTCAAGAGCGTGGTCCAAAATGTACTCTTCAGATGCGAAAACAATTGCCTTTGCCCCCTCATATACATAGATATGTGCATTGTTGTACTGGCTATTACTAAAAATGGTCACATAGGATGGATATTCCGTGTCTATGAATGCACAGGTATAAGATCCAACTATATCAGAACAAGTTCTCTTAACTGATTCTACTAGATCACAATTATCTCTGCGATAAAGATCTATTAGCCTGAAAATTATTTCGCTATCAACCTCGGCCCTTCTGAACAATCTTTTGTCATACTTGCCAAAGAGGAGATCATCATTGCCAATGATCCCATTGTGTACACCAACTATTCGGTTGGCTATTATGGGATGATTGTTGGCATTGAACCTTTCGTGTCCCTTGGTCTTTTGTCTGGCGTGGCCTATCATTGCCTTGAATACACTTTTCTTATTTATATCCTTCACAACCTCGCTGTATCCGGCAGTCTGTATAAATTTGGATGCTGGGAGATTTGTTTTGAACAGCGAAGCTTTATCATCTGTGAGTACAAACACTCCGGTAGCACTACCACCCCGCCTTTCTGATTTTTTAAGTAGCTTGGAAGTAGCTTTGCGCATCATTTTAGCTTTTAGATGGCTAAGGGGTGATCCGCTGTACTCTATTAGTCCCAATATACCACACATAATCTCCTCCTACACAGATAACAAGCACCCAGTGGATTCAGACCATATCACTTCACCTTCTCTTGTTTTATTCTCTACGAATTCCATTATCTCATCTGTACCTGCCCCTTTACCAAGATCTGTGTCTTCAAGCAACATTTTTTGGACTTCTGATACCCATTCTTTTACATCTCTGCAATCATCGATGAGTTTAAGGTCTATTACTTCTGACATTTTGATTTCTAACTTATCTGCTGTACCCATCTCGACTGCAAGATCTTTCTCGATGTCCTTCCATTTATCACCATCTATCCTTCTTAACGACGCCGGTTTTTTAGCCAGCTTAAGCAATACATCGTAAGCAGGGCCTAATTTCAATAGAATGCCTTTCAGTTGGCCCACTAAGTCCAGGCTCTCTTGAACAAAGTAATCCACATTATCCAATAGTTTAGCAGTATTAGACACTCTAGAGCTTTCGTAGTCACCTGTACCATTCAAGATTATCTTCTTCATTTCTTTAGCTTTCTTCAGCCATCCCTCGTCGCCTACTTTTAGCAAACCATATCGGCTTATCTCTACAGCTTTTGCCAGTAGAGCATAATGTAAACAAGCTATCGCTGCGTAATAGGTAGGACAAAGAGTCGAGTCGGCTTGTCTGAACTCAACATGAAATCTTTCTACATTTTCACCTATAAATCTAAGGCTATTGTAGTTCACTAAGGCGTATTTGTTACCACCAGCGTTACGGGATACCTCTTCCACCACTTTTCTCATATCTTTTGTTACTGGTGATACATCTAGAATACTTACTCTAAATTTTTCCCAGCGAGTTAAGTGGTTTGGATCATCTAATGCTGTGGTCATCCAAACCAATGCATTCTGATATCTACGGCACAACTGATGAAAGTTGGCTAATATTATCTGTGGCATAGGCCTCTCCAACTCATTGGCTCCGCCCTCTTCGTAGTAACTGGTTAGCACATGCATATGAGATCCGGTGCGTTCATTGAGATATCCACCATACCCAACTACCTTTTCAATTATACTCTTGGACATGGTATAGAATTCCCAGTAATCTACTCTGCGGCCAACTGTTATAATTTCAACACCTTTACCACCTTTCAGAGATCCGTCAGTAGTTACCGCTACCACACCACTGGAACTAATTTTACCATAACTGCGGCTTGGTTGAAGTTCATCCGTCAAGAGATCTCTTGTCCTCTGTGGGTCCTTATCCGGATCGTATTTCTTTGGGCAAGTGTCGCAGTTCTTGTGGAACTTATCGCACACAAAACACGTACTCATAAAATCAGCGCATGTAGTTCCTATGCAATTGAACCCGAAGTCTTTGCATTTCGCACATTTTTCAGGACTACATTTGGCGGACTTATTTGCACAAGTATCATAGCATGGGATTTTCTTACAATCTTCGATGTTGGCACACACAGCCCAGCAACTATCGTCAATATGCACGCAAGGACACTGGATGTTGTCACCTCGACAACTTCCCTTCTGGTCTGGCAGATTGAACTCGAACTCTATTCCGACCTTAGTAAGTCTTTTCACCTGCTCTTTCCAGTATCTAACCTCTGCTGGTGCTAGTTCTTTTTTAGATGGATGGCTGTAGAAATGCCATTTTTCTCGGTTGTTTCTCATCTTCCATCAACCTCCAATTAGTCTCAATACTTTCAGAGAATCTCTCTCCTTTAGACGCATAAGCCAAGACATATTCAAAATATCGAATTATAGATGCTTCATTCTCTTTATATCCTATCATAGAAGATAGATCTTTTAGAATAGCATCCGTCTGTCGTAATGCACTGCTAGTAGTCTCTGACGTTATACAGCTATACACATGTTGCCTACTAGGCAGGTTTGGATACAACAGATTCAAATCTTCGTAACGTCTGAATGGAAAGTTCTTTAGGAACCCTTCAGTGTACGCTCTTAGTCTACTAAGCATGTCTTTCATTACTACTATGCTTATAGCTAAAAGACCCGAAGATAATACTGGATGTCTTAACAGATGTCCACCAGGAACTCTGTATTCCAAGGTCATTAGATCACGTCTGTGGTCGCCCGGTTTTCCATACCTACTGAACCTCGGTGATCTTCTCTTGTAATCCTCGGCGCCTTCAGGCAGAACAGCGGATATACCTACATAATAGTCCAATATATTCACCATATAAGCTAGAAGACTGTCCATTTCTGGAGTTGATCTTAACATAAACTGGGGTAGTCCAAAATGAACATGGTATCCAGCTGCTGCTCCGTTTAGGTGAGAAGCTGCTATCATATGCACCTCTCTCTTTTTAAATAGAGCTCTACCATTTAGATGGGAGAATGCTTTTCTCATTAACCTATATATGTTTTCAGACAACTCCGTCTCTTTGAGACTCGGCCTTGGTCTTAGTTCAGCTAACCCACCATCACTTCCTACATCACCGTAGTGTGGGAAAAAGTGGCTTGCTGAAATATCAAAACCTGTTGCTTTGTCTATTAAAAAGAATTCTGGATCACAGCCAATAAGTATGTCATCTGCTGGTTTTAGCCCACTTATTTTTTCTACATCCAGCAAGTCATGTGTGTCTTGGCTCACATACACGCATGTATTGTCTTCTTCTACGTCTTTTCTGTAGGCTATTGAAACTTGTAACGATAGTGGACTCCCGCTCTTAGTATTTAGGCACAAAAAAAGTCCAGGAGACAACCCGAACTCTTCTCTTAACACGCCTGGAATCCTAATTAATCTGTCTTCAATGGAACCAAGCGGAGAGTTCCATCTCTCCATGAGTGGAGATACTCTTACCTGGAATTTCATACACATCTCCTTGTTTAATATAATATTTCATTTTCTTCATTTATCTTTTTCCTTATCTCTAACATAACCTTTGAGTCCCACATACTTTTGATTTCAGGATTTTTTGCTCCGAAATCATTTAATATACTAAATACATCATCAATGTTTAGTTTGTTCATAAGGCTCAAATTCTTTTTGTAATACACTAAAACCTTAGCCAGTTCTAGGGTCACTATGCTCTGGTGGATTTGGTTCTCTCCATGCGAACCATGCATCATTAATGTGTGTAACAAAAAGGGTTCCCTATTTCTAAGACACTCCAATAAGGCCGGTTGGGCCCCATCGGATTCTATGATCGGCCGATTACTATACTCTAGCTGAATTTTTTGGAAATCTACAAGAGTCGTGCCTACTTCTATAAGACGCCAACGGTGGCGCCTACCGGTCAGCTTATTAGTTTTGTAGTAAATCAAACATTTAGCTGTTATCTTACCACAAAGGTGATATGATAGTGATGGTAGTCTTACACGATTTCTATTAAGATGGTAAGTTATATAGAAGTCCATAAGACACGGGTATCTATCTTTATATGGCAACATGTTGTGCAATTCTGATACTGTGATGGCCATTTCTGGGACTTCTTCTCTTATGAATTCTAGAGCTTTATCCGACGCCTCTCCAGAGCTTTCCATTAGTTCAAACATGTCTACACCACCTCTATGTCTAAGGATTCATAAACTTTTGCTCTGTGGTTAAATTGATTGTTTAATACGCCTATGTTCTTATCCACATAGTCATACATAATAGCATCAACCTTACCCTCACAAGTTCTTTGGATTCTACCTATCGATTGCTCTACTCTTGCCTTCTCTCGGAAAGGTAAAGCAATGAACCCCCTATTCAATTTCTGCACATCAAAGCCTTCGCCCAGCAGCTCGAAAGTGGTTACCAAAACAGTAACCTCGTCCTTTTCCAGCTTCAATACTTGTTCATCGTTGTGCTTACGGCTGTAATCCCCGGTAGCTATGGCTGATTTCGGCCAGTGATCATTGATCAATTTGAAGAGCTTCTCGCAGTAAACCTTCCTTGTGCTTATCACTATACAATAGTTGCCTTTGTAAGCTTCTCTAAGCACGTCGGTAGCTATCATAACGGCTCTTTTCTCATTAGGGACTACCAACTCCTTTATTATGTACTGGTAGTCGTTGTCTTCCCATATGGGTGCTGGAACTACGCGCTTAATCACTATAGGGGTTATTATTCCCCCCTTTTCTTTTACTTCTTTTCTTTGTATTATTGAGTTTGCAAGCCCAATAGTCGCGAACATAACATCTTCCATCTTATCTCTACGATAAGGTGTGGCGGTTAGTCCATACAGATAATAGCTTGAGAAACTTTCAAGGACTTTTATAAACGTACTAGCAGGGACATGGTGAGCCTCATCTACTATGACTAGCCCAAATTTCCTACCTATCTCTGGTAGGTCTACTACTCGCCTAACCAGAGTGGGGATCATGCCGATAGTGATATGATCGCCGATAGAGAATTTACCGGCGCCTATAAAGCCTATCTCGCTTCTCTTCATGTCAGGGAATATGGGCGGAAATCCATCCGTTCCTAGTATACGCTCAATAACCTGCTTTGCTAGACGGTTGGTATGGGTTAGCCACAACATGTTTTGATGCAGCGAAGCGAATATATCTAAACCCATAATCGTTTTGCCTGATGCAGCTGGCGCTACAAGCATACCATTTGGGTGACTTAGTAATGCAAGTTTAGCTTCTTTCTGGTACGATCTCAATATTATGTTAGACTTAATAGATATTGGGGGCAAGAGGACTCTATTGTCCTTAATGGACAAATCTAATCCTTTACCTATCATAGAGCCCTCTACTAACTGTAAATAACCTCTTGGCAGAACTATGCCATCAGGCAGAGGTTTATACATATAGATGTGAGGATGTATATCTCTCAGGTATCTATTTCTTTTGACTGCCTCTAAGTAGAGGGGGTTGTCAAATGTCAATTGAGTTGCAAACCAAGATCTAAGCTCTTCCGGAGCATCAAGCAGTCGTAGTTGGTTGTCGATTATCAGTTTCATTAGTTAAGGGTTTACCTTCCAGAATAGAGTCTATCTCTTCCTGCCAATCTTTATCGTCATTACAGAAAAATGTGGTTTTTACAGGCTTTCTCTTCTTAAATATTTTCGTGATAACTTTGGTGTTCTTATTAGCGTTATTAATGAGATGAACTAACTGTAGGTCAGATTTCATCCCGGCCTTGGCTCTTTTAATGTCCTTATTCAACTTCCTCTTTTGCTTCTTGTTCAGTAGTTTCAGCGGGTTCTTAGTAGGTAATCGAAATCCTTTGCCTATGCGCCTAGTTTCTATTCCAGAGAAAGTTTCCCAGATGTCTGCTTTAATTCGTTTAGCTATGACTACACCCCCACACTGATCAGCGAAAGCTTCATAACAGGAAAAAATCTGATCGAGACCGTTACACTTTGTGCTGCTACTTGGACATTTGTTTTGACTATTACAAAACAATCCACAAAACCCTTCAAATGTGTAAAAAGATGAAAGAAAATCGCTTTTTTCTGTCAGCCTTAATACATTTATATATTTGACTATTTCGAAGAACCTTTCAGTATCGCCGCCATAGACTATCATACAGAACGCGGGAAGTCTAGAATCACAAAGCCTACAAACAGGGCATATGTGCTTCTTAAATGTCTCCACGTAATAAACCCTGTTGAGTGCGTCCATTTTTATCCTTTAAATGTTTCCTTAACTGTTTTACCGTCAGGAAGCCTCCAAAATGTCCATCCACTTCTTCGAACGCCACTTATGCCTTCAGCTGCTGAGGATAGACTATCGTATCTTGTTATTCCAACATAGAACCCGCCATCTTTTACATGCATAAAATACGACAGCCCCTTAGTTTTGCCGGTCAACACTGTTCCTTCTGGGATTTCTACTTTGTTCTCTTTCTTATTTACCTCGATAACAGCGTTCAACTTACTGTCCTTTTCTTTGTTGTGGTCATCACGTAACTCTTTGACCATTAGAAACAAGCTGTCCAATGCGTTCGTCAGATGGTACACCCGTAATTCAAGATTGGATATCTTCTCTTCAGCACCCATTGGTGCAGCATCAACAATTTCTATCAGTTCAGCTTCAACAACATCTTCACCCAGAGCTACGCATTTTACTTCTGATACTACCTTTTCCATTCTTTTAATTTCTTCTTGTGCCATCACGCTTGCCCTCCGGTCTAATTAAATTCAGGTTATCTGGTTTCTTCTCCATAATCTCTTTTACCTGATCAAAAGACATCGGGAAAAAGTCAGTGTTGTCTACACTTATACAATGCCGTTTTCCTGACAGGCCCAGGTCTTTATGAGAATGCGCATACAAATGCCAACTATTGTAGTGAGATCTAGCCCATGTATGCATAGCATAGTGGCACACCACAACATATTGTTTTTCTATTAGACCTTCCCATATTTGTATTGATTTGTTTCTAGGCATCCAGTAGTCATGACTACCCTTTAGGAATACATGGGTGCCGTTCAATCGATTTATGTAGGCTGCCACACAATCATTCGAATCTTTTACATAATATTTCTTGAACCAGCAGAAATCTCCTGCGTGGATTACAATGTCACTTTTTTTAACGACGCTGTTACTATTCTCTATTATAGTCTCATCCATTTCAAATACATCTTTGAACGGCCTGTTAGAGAATTTTACTATGTTTGAATGACCGTAGTTAGTCAGTGCTCATCTGCGGTAAACCAATAGTTCGATCTACGCAGATGAGCGTTATCTCCTTTACTCATTTTGATCTCCCTTTATTATATTTTATATTGTTGCGTTTCATGATCATAGTAATGGCGGACGGGCTTAATTCGAGAATTTGGCTCATCTCTTTGTTCTTTTTTCCGATGCTAGCCAATTTTCTTACATTATCTACATTATACACTGCTTGCTCTACTCTCGATATATAATTTACATCTATTAAGTCCCATTTTCTCTCCAGGTGCGGGAGACCTAATTCATACACTTTACTTTTTAGATGTTTTAGTATGATAGAATTCGTAAATCTCATCTCTGCATACCCATATTTATTTATACGCACAACATTTGGCTTTAATTGTAAATTGCAGCATATTCTATCGCTAAAATATTGTAGTATGTTAGCCCAAGATCTGTGGAGTTTTATTATAAGACCGCAATCTGTTCGGCCAGTTTGTTTATGTATGCAACCGTCCCCATCTATAAATCCTATTATGAAGCTGTAAAATAAATTGTCTTTTGATAATACATTACTTAGTTTATATATTGATGGCGGATCGTAAGTTTTTCTAGGTTTTATACCGAATTTAGCTGTTATATATGAAATATTATATGAATCCATAATTTTGATTCCGCAAGTATTGTACCTTTTTTCATTCCTTATCGGATGTATGCCGCCTATAAAACTTACAAATTTCTTTATGTGGTCCGAGTCTTTTTTAGAAAGGACTAAAGTCATCCTATTGTTATCTGATATAGATCCATCAGCAAAAATAAACCCCACCCAGTAGTAACTTGTTGGAATTTCGTTAGTCAGTTTTGACAAGTAATGTTTGTATCTCATTATATCTAACCCCTGTTTACGGGCGATAAACAAACGCCTCTATAAAGTAAGGGTTAGATAATTGCCTCCAAAAAAGTTCGGGCGCTTCAGGAAAATCAAGAACCCAAAGCGCCCTTCTTAGGGGAGAGAGGAGTAAGCGTTATTATAATGGCGGCCCAGCTGGAACATTTTCTGCCGGATTCAGATTTCTTGGTTTGAATCCAAATGACACATTTAGTAATTGAAATGCATGCTTCGTAGTTCCATCCGCTTCCCAATTGACATATTTGCACTCCACGGCTAATTCCTGGCCAGCTACTACATATTTCTCAACCAGTTCTGCCTTTTTGTCTCGCGCGTATAGGTCAATGTCCATAGGTCTATCTACCCATTGACCATTGGCTCCTTGCGCTCTGTCGTTCAATGTAAACTTTATAAAAGCTTGCTTTTGGCCCTGATTTTCACTGATCTGTGGAGCCGTTTTTACCTTGCCTATAAAAGTACTTTTATTCCAGTCCATACTCGTCCTCCTATAAATTTATTTAGTTCTGTATATATTATAGAACAATTTTACCTTTTTGCTAGATGTTTTTTGAACTTTTAACCATTATTTTGTCAACATAATTAGAAAGTTTTTTATAGATCTCATACATCTTTCCAGAACTTAGTATATTTTTGATTTTCATTCGTCCGGCTTTGAGTCGATCTATCTTATTCTCGATCTTCTCTCTCTCTGATCGCAGGATATGAGCCATCATGAAGCTAGGCAAATCTACCGCCTCTGCTTGTAAATGCTCGAGCAATTTAAATGGCCCAAGTTTAGATCTGGTTGCAAAATATATCTTGTTCTTCATCCTTACGATCCTATTGATTATTTTGCTCCCGCCATTTTCCTTAATAAATTTGTGATAGCTTACCACATCTCTAATACCGGTGGCCGCTGCTTCTTTTCGGATTAAATCGCATAGTAATTGACTTGGTTGTCTATCGAAACCCAGATTAACCATTTCATCCACGTTCGCTGTGCAGATGGCATCTGTGGCTTCTTCTTGAAGAGATTTCACACCATGTTTCTGTCTGAACACGGTATTTCCAAGAAAATCCAACAGCAATTCCAGATTGACGTGCTCTTCTATTCTACTATAGGGCACATTCTTCTCGACAATCCGCATTAGATTATAAGCCAGCGCAATAACTGGCCCGGTGTGGCTCTTGACTCCGGTAGCTTTCCTTACTAACTCCGCGTGCTCCTCACTGTTGGGCTTGGGAAATCTACAAATATCAAAATCGCTCAGGGACATCTCCTTCAGCGCCGGTACCTTCTTCGAGTTGATCTGTTCTATTGCCGTTTCACATAACTCGTTTGGGGTCTTCATCTCTTTACGTAGGGCCCTAATGGAATCAGGGTTAGAAAAAGAAGCCAAAAATAAAGTGTCGCCATCAAAATCCAGATTCATAGAGCACAGACTATTCCCACTTGATCTAATCACGTACTTACACATTGGGTCGTCTGTTACTTTTACATACTGAGGTCTTATGGACACAAACCCAAGACACGGAAATCTCTCAGCAATAACCACATCGCTCGACTTAACCTTCAGTTTGTTTGCCATCTCTCTATGAATTTCGAGAGTGTTCCTAGGCAAATCATCGGACAGAGCAGCGGTGGCCCTTGCCGACATAGGATACCTTACAGCCATCCCATAGGTGCTGAGCTCTCCAGTTTTGGAACCCATCGCGCTCGATATGTTTATAAAATATCTTGCTACAGCTCGCATGATGTTAAGTTCGTAGTTCACATCGCCAGTTTCAATAAATTTGTGGCAGGACGCTATTATGTTATTGACATATAGCCCTATAGTATTTAAGCCCCATTTTCCAGAGCCGTGCCTCCAACATCTCCTAAGCAAAGAATTAGGTATAAATATAGAATTATATGTATACTCTATCTTACTTTCAGGCCATTGAACTTCTTGAGGCATCCCCATAACAAACTGGTCAAGATCTTCTTTTTCTACAATAGCCTGAAAATAACAGGGCAACCGCAGAATGAATCCCTCCGGCATGTATTCATCATCCACTATTGTGCTTTTTATCTCATCTATGGTGTGAAATATGCCTCGACTTGTATCTACGTAGCCAACATCTTTGGCATCAACCACTGGATATCCAGAAGGCAGTTCACCTCTTGCAGATTTCAGAATTTTTATTTCATCCTGAAGTATTTCTACTCCCTGAGAGTGGGATAGAATCTCCTTCAGTAAAGGATTTTTGGTACCAAACCTAGTTGTGAGAGCCTTCATTTCTACATGACTAAACTTAAGCCCAGAAGTTCTAAGCTCTCTGTTGTTTGTTATTCCTGTTTTATCCTCGTCCCACAATTGATCCTCGGGGTCTTTAGTTACTCCCCAGAAGATCTCGCCAACGATGGCGGAATGTTCTCCGCAGTACGTGTCAACCATCGAAGTCCCATCTCTTGGGAAGCCGGAGCGTTCAAGTGCCTCCTCCAGTGTTATTTTTTCTACAAAATAATTATTTTCGACCACGATAGGTTCTTTTCCTGGGTGCAGCTTGTTGGTGATTAGTTCTACCAACTGACCGAAGTTCTCTCTACGATTAACAGAGTCTCCAGACATCATTACTTCTATCTTTCTCTGATCTCCAGTTTTCGGATCTATTTCGTATCCCAGGTCTACGAACCGTATGATTCCTTTATTTCCGTGACAATTTGAGAATTTGCTGCCGTCTCTTAGGAATCTTGTAGCCTCAACGGAAACAACGGTCACATCCGTTTGGTCACCGTCTATGCTTGAGACTTCTTTGTGTATTTTAGAAACAACGGCCTTGTCGCATTGCAAGTTCATTTTGATTGGCTGATCATCTTCAGCGAACCCTAAGATTCCTCCAACTTTTACCTCGTCGCCTTTTTTAGCACGTACTTTGGTGCCATATATTGTGAATCGCCTTGTTACCTTATGCGATAGATTTCGAAGGCTGTTGTCCACAAGTATCTGATCCTCGAAATTGAGGGGAGTGTCGAGGATAGCGGTCACGAGATTCCAGCCTTTTCTTACGATGCCCTTATCCATGAGATCTTGCATGGACTTAGACCTGATTCGTGGTTCTTCGTCGCCTTTCATACTCAGAGTGGAATAAAGATTTCTCTGGGGATTATGATACTCACTAAAAGGGGCGAGATCTCTTATGTTTGTAGTAAGAATAACATTTTTATCAGCTAGAACACCGTCAGACAGACCAATAGCGGTCCAACCAAATGCCTCGTAATACTTTTTATTCTTCTCTACCTGATAATTAAGCCTCTCATTAGGATCAGAGATAGTATTAAACGCTGGGTCTATTATTATCAACCGGTGATTCATGGCCCAACTATTCATATCTGTCTCATGCAGCGGCATAGAGTTCACTACCTCATTAATGATCTTTTGAGTACAACTGACCATATAAGCCACTTGGTCTCTATCGAAAGACTTGACTATTTTATGTATCAGAGGGGACCCGCTGATTTGAGCCGGCATAATGGTATTGACATCCTCACAAAGTAGATTGTTAACTATTTCGTGAAAGTTCAACCTCCTCTGCTCTCGTTCGAGCCAGAAGTCGCAAAGAGCCCTTATAACGTCTCCATTTTTGATAAATTCTAATCCCTTTTCCGTGATGATGGGCAGAGGTATCTCTAAAGATTTGGAGATTTTATCGCGAGAGAAGGTTACCCATAACACTCCATCAAGTATTTGGGTCTCCATTTCCACACCAGCTCTAGTTATGGAGCTTATTCTGTCGAATTCACTACGGATAGAGGCTAAAAGATTGTTTGTACGAAGATCTGTTCTCCACTGATCACATCTCTCCCGATGGAATTGATTCCTAGCCTCTCTGGCTTTTGCTATAGCTTCCTCCAATTGTTGGATCTGCCTATCTTGCTGCTCAGCAACCCACCTCTTATGCTTCTCGGCCTCCGATCGCGAAAGAAGGTTATCCATTTCCGACGCTTCTGTATCTGCTTCCAGCTGCTCACGCTTCACTGTTTTTAGATACACCATCAACCGATGCACGCGCTGTTGCTCAGCAATCTCTCTCTTCAGCTTTTCGGCCTCCGCCTTCAGCCGTTGCATGCGCTCGGCTTTCAATACCTCAAGATCTGCTTTTAATTGTTGGAAGCGCTCTGCTCTCAATACTTCAAGCTCCGCTTTCAACTCCTCAAACCGCTGTTGCCTAAGCTTACTAGTATTCCCCACAATCTACCCCCTCTCAATAGATGTAGTTTGGGTTTTTAACTGAGTAAATTCTCTTCAAATATGCGGTTAAGAGCCGCACTGTCAAAGTTTGCCGCCATTTTAATGTCTTCGAATTTTTTCGCTTTGGTTTTAATTTGTTGACAGCTCCACGGTAGTACATTAGTCTTTCCCAGCTCAAGCAATTTCTTTTCTGTATTTACAGTCGTGATTATAGAACGGAAAAATAATCCAACTAAAGCTTTGGCCGCTGGTGATTGTGTACTTTTATAAGCGCTCATGAATCCATGATGTTTCCATATATTTGAAAGTTGTAATCTACTATCCCGTCTATCCTGCATTACAAGTCTATTCTTTAAAATACTTGTGTCACAGTTGTTAAGTAAAGATCCGGATAGCGCGTGTATCATTTGCATGTCCATTATAAGGTTGTGCCTACCTTCAGGACTTAAGTGATTTTGTATGTTTCTATTCAAAGCCAAGGCTATGCCATTGGGATTATTTTTTGGGGGTGTAATGTGCCTAGACATTCTCCCGGCATAAATTCTGGAAACCGTTCTACTGAATGCGTTATCTGGCGCGTCCATGTAGTTTGGTCTAGGCGCCGTGCCGTTTTCTATTAAGGGGATTATGCATTCTACCCAACAACAGAGTGCGTTTGGGCCCTCAGACTGAATGGGTCTTCTGCGGTCAGGAGCGAGCATTATTTGTCCATAGGGTATCTTTACCAAAGATTTGGATTTTCGATTGCCGGCTTTATTGTAGTGACTGTACCACAAGGAATTTATGTTTGGAAATTCCGATAGATCAGCGTTATCGGCGATAGTATATTCAGAAACAGTTAAATTTATCACATGGTTGTTTTCGAGAAAGAACTTTCTTGGCACTCCATATATCCCGAGCTTGCGTTTAAGTGCTTTTTTCATCCCTAAGTCTATTATGAATTTTTTTCTTTCACATCGGGTTCTGTCCTTCTTTATGTCCGATTTATACCGGAAGAAAAATGCGTCGAGTAAAATAAACCGGTCAACCAAGAATAGGTACATACTATTAAGATAGCCTGTGTCTCCGACAGCTGGGTGAGATCTCTTAGACGCGGAACTTTCCGTTATGACTATTTTATTAGATCTTTGAAACATATTAGACCCTCCGGAGCTGCGGCGCTTTCTGTGGCCCTTCCTGCATTACTATTTCTATTTCTTCAACGAATTCCTGGACGTCCGATAGATAATCATTTTTCGATAGATAGTCATTTTTGAACCAAACTTGGCGGGCCGCCTTTTTACCTTCTTCTATCTGCTTCAACCCCACTTTATCCTTGCGATAATGTTTCAATACACGATCCATTTTAGTGAGATTATATCTAAACGCGGTCTCTGTAACTGCCTCGTATCTTCTTATGGAATCTTTAGTCGTAACAAGGCCTCTGCGCAACTTATTCAATAAACCCTGCTTTTGGTCCTTCGTAAGTATTTGGGAATTATATGAGCTTCTAAAACTCGGCCTGTCTGCACCTGTTCTTTTGCTATGTGCATCATATTGCATACCATAAAGTATGTAGTAACCAATACTTTCTGGGCCTGCTATTACTAAATCAAAGGCGGACTCCACAAATTCTCTTGATCTAATGGCAGGTATTTGGGGTAAGTTGTACACTCGCTTGGTATGTGTCATTTTGTGCACAAACAGTGACAGAGCTACTATATAAGCAGTGAACTCCTCGTCCGGAAGATCTAATAGATTTTTGGAGTCTATTGGAAAGGGCTCTATTTTGATTTCTCCCATTTTTTTTGGAAACCTGGCCCTCCCGTCCGGCACAGGCTCGATCCCTTCATATATCTTAGCTATATCCATTATTTCTCTGTCGCTATCTTTCATGGTGGCATAATCTATCATATAGGAGCGCACTGACACAGGGTCTACTCTAGCTTTGCCCTTCTTACCAAACTTGGTAAAGACAATACACATGTCCCACCCATTAAAATTACCCACGTTGTCTTGGGCTACAAAGTAACCTAAAGAACCTGGTTTGAATTTTTTTGTACTCTCAAGAACCCGTATTCTTTGGAGCGGCTTTACAATCATAGCTCAACTCACCTCCATTATCTCATTTCATCCGGATCATCTTCGTTATAATAATCGTTTTCGTTACACACTACCAGTTCGTTTTCTACTACTCCTGGTGGATCTATTGTGCTCCGTTCAGCTATAGGGTGGCTAGCTTCGCCTTCTGGTGGGTATATTGTTCCCCATTTAGCTGCCCCCCTTGCATCTATTGTTCCCCACTCCATCGCGGGTTCCACTCCACCCGTATTCGGTGCAGCCATTCTCTCTCCTTGGACCCGATGGCCGAGAATGTTTACATTGTTAGCAACCATTCTCTCTGCTTGGGCCAGATTCACGCGGTACTGAATTACTTGCTCTCGTTGCTCGTCTAGACTTGGGCAAGAATCTACAGATACCTCTGATGGTCCATGTTCCCTGAGATGTTCAAGACAGTCAGAAAGTGCTTCTCTGTTGGGACTGTACTCTCTACGCTCCGGATTCCATGTGCGCCCAGGTGTACTTGATGAACAGATAACGGGGTCAACGGGGAGATATAGGTCTTTGAGAATTCCTGTTGTTATTTTATTCTCTTCAGAGAAAGTTTTAGCTCTAGTTATGCTTAGCTGAATCACACTATTTATCATTGCTCGCCTATCATCAAGGCGCTCGATTGGCCGTATGTATTTAGACGGTACACACAGGTGTTTGCTAGCCCATGTTCTCAGAGCTGTGTCAGGCCATTCAATCATATTGATTAATCTTCTATCTATTTTATAGACGGATGAATCTCTTAAGTCAGAAGGGTTGGTTACTAATGTTCTCAAATACAATGTTAATCCATCTATGCTGTCAGAGCTTCTGCTGCAACGGAATAGTTTGAAAAGCCGTACTATACTGGCTTCAGACATTTCTATTTCTTTACCCCTTTTGCTAAGCAGCACTAAGCCATTCTTTATGTGCTTAGATGTACTATATTCAAGTTCATCTAATCCCATCACGGTGAAATATGTATCATCCATAAAGAATCCTACGGCTAGAATAGCCAGTGGCATGAGCCCACAAAGATCTGCTTGATTACGAGCCTTTAATTGGGACTTTGGGACCAGTATGTCCCCGAGGCGTATTCTCACAATCTTGTCGGGGCCAAAGAATATATCTCTAGAGGTTATAGATTTGTTCATTACAGCTCCTTCAATTGGTAATCATTGTCGTCTTCGCATCTGAGTGTCTTGTTGCCATATTGAAAGGACATAAACTTTATGGTTGGGGAGATGAATACTTCTCTACGCTTGTCACTTGAATAATCGATTGTAGCTACAACGAATCTCTTCTTGCTTAGTATAGTTAAGGCGTCACTCAATTTTACGCTCTCGGCTGAGAATAGTCTTCTCGCAGCGTCTTTTGTATTCATTATGGCTCTGCATTCTTGCTCATCTATTGTGCCTATTAGTCTGCCGGTAAACGACTCTTTGTTGTTTATAGTCACGCGTATATTGTCGGCCATAGAGTCCTCCTACCCGTATACCTTAGCTATCTGTAAAGATGTGCCAGTTTTACCTACTGCCAAAGACATCACTATATCCTCTGCCAACATTACTGCGAAGTCATTTATATCGGCTCCTTCTTCCTCCAGATAAGTTTCGATAGCTGCCGTAAGTTCATCCAGATTGTCGTAAGGTTCCATAAGTGTTACAGTGTCGCCTTCGTCTTTGATCAGCCACAAATTTCTGTTCTCCATCGCGTCCTCGGGTATTTCGAATGGAAGTTTCATTGGATCCAACACAACACCATGAATCATGACGGCTTCCTCTACATGGTCATCATGCATACTTACCAGAGAGTCTTCTCCATTAAGAAATTTGTCCATATCGACTTTATACGAGGTTGCTACTACCATATCATCTGCGTAAAGCACATAGAGACAGCTAGCATATTTATCATTTATCTGTTTAACACTTATTAACATGTCGTCGTTCATCGATAACTCCTTCCATACCTTTCTCTAGAGATAAGAACGTGTTGAACACTTCGATGAACGCTGGAGAGTATTCATCCATATGAGCTTCTATATCTTCTATTACATCAGGTAGTTTAGATATAACGATCTCATCTATTTCTTTTTCATCTAATTTCAACTTTTCGTTCTCGGGATCCATTAGATAAGTGAATATAGTTACAAATTCATTGCTCAAACTCTCGGAAGGCCCAATCTTAGCTAATTTGTTCAAATCTTCTTGGTCAGCTTTTATTCCTAATTCTTCGTGCATCTCTCTTATAGCAGCTTCCTCGTAGCTTTCATTATACTGAACATGCCCAGATACAGCAGAACTCCACTTACCTTCGTTTTCAGTTCCTTTGGCTTTCTTCTGAAGGATGAACAAACCACCAAATACTTCTACTAGGACATGCACCGCTCGATGATATCTACCATATTCATGTAGATTATCTTTGCCATACACGGTAAGGATATGTTCATCCTTCTTATTAACTATCGAAAACATTTCTTCCATAACTAGTTTCCTTATTGCGCTCTCTCCAAGTTTCTATCCTCTGTATAAACACACGTTTTTGTACTGTGAACAACTCTGTGCCAGACAGGATTATAAAGTCATCAATACTCGATTCACCAAATGTTTCGAAAGTTTCTTCTACCTTGCCAACCACCTTTTCCATACTATTGAATCTGCCGAAGTCCCACTCATCATATATTACAAAAGCTTCTTCTAAGGCGTCTAATTCATATGGCAAGTTTTCCGGGTCCAGCACTGTAGCCGAAATTAGTATTAAGCTCTCCTCAACTATGCATTTGGGCAGCTTGTTGTCTGCAGCTATATAGAAGGGTAGATCATATATTTTTTCACACGCAGCTGCTGTAATATCGTATCCAGTGTCATAGAGAGATACAACGGCTTGCTGCCCCATGAACATTATTAGCTCGTCGAGCCCAAGAGCTACTTCCTCCGGTAAAGTTCTTATCTCTACCGGTATGTTCGCGAATCTATTACTTTTCCCTAGCAAGTTCATCGTCTTCATCATATTTGACCCTTTTCTGGAAGTTGCTAGCCACATCAGATATTAATGCAGCTTGGATCTTCTTTAGTTTACCTAATAGGACTTGCACATTGTCAAACTGTCCATCAGTATGTAGCACGTTGTAGATGTTTATTATGAATACAGCTGGGTCCACATCATCTCTAGCCTGTTCTCGATAGTACGATCTCGATGTAGCTTCGACCTGATCACAAAGCATTAATATTAAGGACTCAATAGAATCTGGCCTATCAGTTTTATATCTGAATATTTCTTCAGATAGATTTTTACTTTGCTCTTTTGCTCTCTCAAACATTGGTTTCATCAAACATTTACCATGATGTTGGCTTGCTATGCTTATCACTTCCTTTGGAAAATTGTTCGCAACCAGTATGGTGACTGTATCCGAAACATGTCTGGTAATAAGTTGATAACTTACCCAAGGGTCTAACCCGTCATGGATATTATCCTTCGCTTGATTTTCTGTAAATAGCTGGGGGGCCCACATTTTGCCTATGTCGTGGTACATTGCGGCCATCTTCAATATTGTGGCGTCCATGTCTATAGCTGCACATACATTTTCAACCATACTCACTAAAGATTGAGCATGTTTATGGCTACCCGGCGCATTTTCTCGAAACTCTTTGAGTAGTGGGAAACTTGAGTCCATAGGACTCAAAATTTTGGTATCTTTTTCTTCAAGCTTCTCTTCTTGGATATCTAGCTTCTCGATTTCGGTCATGTGCTGCCCTCCTATGTTTAACTTTTTATCTAACCTCTATTATGTAGAGGGGTATAATTTTTAGTTGCACCCCCATATATAAATGGAGGAATACCACACCATTAGCAAAACTACCGATAGGCAAAGAATAGATATGGTAGAAATGTATGAAAGTGGGCTTTCTACTATAGAGATTGGTAAAAAATTCAATACTACCTCTGCTAATGCATACGGTATAATCAAGCGCAGAGGTGTAAAAATGCGTTCTAGATCAGAAGCTAATAGGAAATATGTCATCAACGAGCATTTTTTTGATAGAATAGACTCCGCAGAAAAATCCTATTTTCTTGGCATCCTTTTTGCCGACGGATGTAACATACTTAGTAGGTTTGAAGTTAGTATAGGCTTAGCCAAGTATGATAAAGAAATATTAGAAAAACTTGGTAGTCTCATATATACTGACAGACCACTGTGGAAAAGACCAAATCGGTTTGTTCTTACTATCGTCAACAAGCATATTAGCCAACAATTAAATAAGTTAGGGTGCGTCCCTAGGAAAACCTTTAAACTAAAATATCCCCATTATTTACCTCTAGAATTACGCCGCCATTTCATCCGTGGATATTTTGATGGTGATGGTAGTATATATAAGCGAAAAAACGGTCAGTTTTATCTATCCATAACATCTACTGAACATATGTGCAAAGGCATACAGCAAACGATCTTTGAGCATACATCAATTGTTCCCCGGATAAGAAAAAGGAATAATGTATACGAACTTGGCCAAGGAGGTAATATAAAAGTAAAATGCATTACTGATTGGCTATATAACGATGCCACCATATTTATGAAGCGGAAACACGATAGGTACCTCCAACTAGTGGATTATTGTGAACATCGTCTTTCTTCACACCATATAAATTTATAAACGTTTCCATACTGTTCTCAAGGAAATCTTTAACCATATTTACGAAAAGAACACGTCCCGGCTCGTCAATGCTCATCATTTCTGGATGATATTGTACGCCCACAGCATTTATGTTTGGGAATATAGCAGCTTCGATCTCGTGTTCTGGGGCCTTTACCCTGTGCCCATAAGGCCCTATGTAGATACCAGATCTACTCGGGTGTGACCATGCAATTGGTATTGAGCTGCTTGGTAGTCCTACTAACTGGTGATGCGTACTTGTAACTTTTCTAACAGACTTGTCGTGAGGGAAATAGGCGTTATGGTAGCTTGTATGGTTTTCTATGTGTTGATACATAAACCCGCCAGCCATCACATTTAGAAATTGGGAACCACGGCAGATCCCCCAGCACTTAATATCATGTTTTCTACAAAACCCGAACACTTTCTTCTCAAACCCATCTCTCCTGATATTGGTTCCACACAAATTAGAACCATCTACCCCGCCATAAAGGGATGGGTGTACGTCCTCTCCGCCTGTAAACATCACCAACGACACTTCTTTCGGTCTCTTTAAGAGCTCTCTAGTGTCGCTAACTATTTTGTCTATGTGTTCAAGTGGATCACCATAGTTTTTACATCCAATGACCACTATCATCTTTTGGCCTCCTTGTACTTTATATATGGTTTTTTCTTGGTGAACCTCTTTAGACATTCATCGGCTTCCTTGTCATCCTCAGACATTATAGCAGCAATTATATCCTCGTCAAAGAGCTCTTGGAAAGGTGCTAAATATACTACTTTAGATATTCTGTTTATAGTGTTCGCACAATCAAACCCCCCAATATAACTGCGCTTTTTAGAGTCATAATTCACTATGTCCCTATTATCGTACTTCAGAGGATCATTGTTTACCATCCTCTGTAAGCCTATTGCTTTACCTATGGGAGTAATTATTGAAGACTCTAAGGACTTTAGATCCAATGGGTTGCTGATATAAGTTTTAGAATCTGCTCGATATGTTTCTTTACATAAGCCATACGGCCTGTAAACATCAAGTATGTGGTGGCCAGTAGAGTTCAAGGTTACCAAACTAGAGAATACATAGGCCGCAAAGAAATCCATACCTATTTCATTGACCAGATATAAGACTGCTCTTGGAAGCCCTGGGTCTTCTCGAATATTTCTGATAGTGGATAAATATATGTATAGCATAGCAGGGCTTAGTCCTTCAAGATCTATTATGAATTCCCCAGACGCTATTGCGGTACTATGTGAAACCATACTGTTATTGTCAAGCTTCTGGTCTTTCTTTGGGATATCTTCGATGGCGTTTTCATTTACGTAAGGAGGCAATAGTTTGTATTTCTTTGCAAGAGACAGCCAGCCTGAGCGCTCTTCCGGAGTCAACACAAACTGGCTTGCTGGATTTGATTCGTTAGGCTTAGCTACCTCCAGTTTGTAATACATTCTGTTGGCTTCTTTGGTGTCTATTATCTTCTGTATCAGGCCAGAGAAACAAACATATACAACCATTTTGTTACTATTGTCTTTAGCAAAACCCTCCGGTACCACGGAAGGATCCATATTGCTCTTGAATACGCACTGAGTGACTTTGTTATCCAAATGCTTGCAAGAAGTGCTGACTATTTTGGTGTCTATCCATACCTTCTCTCGGATTATTGATTTCTTGGTAGACGGTTCCAGTTTTTTTGTTGATTTCTTCATTACACCCTCTTCATTGCGGTAGTGGTTTCGGGCACCTCGTCTTTCGAATCTTTTTTCATTATGAACGTAATCTCCCTTATCTCACTGTAAGGTATTACTTTGAATACTACATCCCCTTCACTTACAGGACTGACTAAATCCAATAGGTAATGGGAGTGATCTCCATCGCCGTTGTTTATAGATATTAACCCATCCCTTCTGTATTCAATGGCTCCAACTAAGCGCCCCTCAGCCGTAGGTTTGTCCAACTCGTAAACAATTCCCTCTTTAGTTTTTATCAACACTACTATCCTTTTCATTTTTTTTTCTCCTATTTAAAAAAGTTTGTTAAAAAATCTTCCTGAAATTTAGCGAAGTCTTTATTGTCTACGAGCTTAAGAAAAGACCCGCCCATGAATCCATTGCGCCATGTCTCAGGATCAGATAGCCCCCACTCGTGGTCAATGTCATAAGGTATTACGGCGCTAAGCCCATGTTTCAGCATGTACTCATAGGCCGCCAATGCATACACCGTTTTACCTCTCAATCCAGTAGGGGGCCCATTAAATCCTTTGTAATGATCTGGTACATAACTTTCATAATCGTCAGACCTTACGGATCCTATATTCAACGGATTGTTCACTGGGTAGCCTATCACTGCTATATAAGGCTTAATGTTCTCCCATATTTCT
>Ga0307376_10001157_pt1 | contig 29484 bp, 29 predicted proteins | sample TR2MG_FD_202536 | JGI IMG/M metagenome (GOLD analysis project Ga0307376, IMG submission 202536) | Soil microbial communities from Risofladan, Vaasa, Finland - TR-2 | ecosystem: Environmental > Terrestrial > Soil > Coastal area > Acid sulfate soil | place: Finland: Risofladan, Vaasa | collected...
ATATAACTGCATAAGACCACATCAGGCGCTTGGGTATAAAACACCCTTGCAGTTCTTAAGGGATAAGGGCATTATTGATAAATACCAAAAAACCCCCTATTTGTCTCATATGTAGTGAACCTATACATTGTCTTGCTTAAAAGGACCTACTGGAATATAATCCCAATAAATAACATTCTCATAATGCCGATTAATAAAATGAACCAAAAAAAATCTTCAAAATCCGGATATGACGAATTTATAGACAAGGTTACAAATGGTGACATAAATCCTGTCTATATATTCACAGGGGATCAGTCTCATCTCATCGATAAAGCGCTCAGTGCCTTAAAAGCGAAAGTGCTGGGAGCCCAAGATGATATGAACTATATAGTCTTCCATGGAGAAGCTGCGGCTGGGGAAGAGATTTTAGAGAATGCTTCTACCATGCCAATGTTTAGCAGTAAAAAAATAGTCGTTGTTAGGAACGCAGACAAATTAAAAGCTAAGGAACTGGCTGTACTCGAGCCATATTTTGAATCGCCATCCCCATCTGCATCTTTAGTTTTGATTTTCACAGAAGGCAAAGCGCCTAAGATTAAATCAAAGAAAGTGCAAAAGTTCAATTTCACTGTTGGCAAAGACAATACGGCTTCTCTACTAAGAGATGAGGCTCAGAAATTAGGACTCACAATATCACCCAGAGCAACTCAGACATTAATATCTCTTGTCGGAGAAGACTTAAAAGAACTTCATAACGAACTTGTTAAACTTTCAATATACCGCTCCGAGGGAAAGACTATTGAAACTGAGGATATTGAAAAGCATACAAGAAGAGCTAAATTTGGAGATATTTTCACACTGATAAATGCAATATCCAAGAAGAACAAAAGAGAAGCGCAGAAAGCGCTTTTAGATCTTGAAGCACAAGGAGAAGAACCCCTCTCAGTGCTGAGTCGCTTGATTTGGCGGTTTAGACTTATATGGAAAGCAAAGGAACTTACAGACAACAAAACACCGAAGGCTGATTTACTAAAAGAGCTGAAAATGTCGCCGGGAGCTTTTTACTATCTCAGTCAAGATCTAAAGAAGTACAGCTATCAGGATATTGCCAGAACAATGAAGTTGTTATTAGAGTGTGACAAGAAATTAAAGATAAGCTACGTACCTAGAAACTTCCATCTAACCAAACTAATGACGGAGCTATGCAGTCAAAGTAAATAAGTAGTATTTAGAGTGAATATCTTAAGATGAAAGAGCAGCTACTCTTTTAGAAATTCTTGAGACTTTTCTTGAGGCAGTTTCTTTCTTGATAAGACCCTTTGATGCCGCCTTTCTCAATTTAGCCTCGGTCTCTCTGAGTATCTGCTGAGCTGAGCTTGGATCTTTACTTTCAAGCACGGATTCAAACTTTTTAAGTTGTGTCTTAAGATCAGACTTGACTACAGTGTTACGATCTCTTTTTTTCAAACTTTGACGGTGTCTCTTGATTCCAGATTTAATTCTTTCAGCCATTAATTAATGCTCCTTCGAGAAATAATTTGCTATAGTTTGCAGGGAATTAGGGGTTTGTCAAATGATATAATTGCAATTTAATCTTTTGTCGCCACTATTAAAAACTCCTTATTACCCTGTGTTCCTAGAATTGGTGAGGGTATTACGCCCATAATATTCAAATTCAATTCTTCCAAATGCTTTGTTATCTTATCAACAACCTCTGTATGCTTTTTCTCATCTCTCACAATACCACCCTTTCCGACTTCCCCTTTTCCGACCTCAAACTGAGGTTTGATTAGAGCGACTAAGACGCCGCGGGGTTTTAAGAACATGATAGATGGGGCAATTAACATCGTAAGCGATATAAAAGACGCATCCATTACGACAATGTCCACTTTTTCTGGAATATCGCCTTCTTTAAGATGCCGGGCATTTATTTTTTCCATCACAACAACCCGATCATCATTTCTCAGCTTCCAATCAAGCTGACCATGCCCTACATCTAGAGCATAAACTTTAGATGCTCCATTTTGCAGCAGGCAATCAGTAAAGCCGCCGGTAGAAGCGCCTATATCAAGCGCGGTCTTGTCCTGCACATCAACTTCGAAGTGTTTAAGCGCGCCTTCTAGTTTTAACCCTCCCCGGCTGACATATTTCAGAGAGGAGCTTTTGACTAATATCTCGCAATCAATTTTCAAAGGCGTTCCAGCTTTATCAACCTTCTGCCCATTTACATAAACCACACCTTCCATGATCAGAGCTTGCGCCTGATTCCTAGATACTGCCAAGTTCCTTTCTACTAGAAGAATATCTAGCCTTTGTTTATTTATGGATTTTGCCATTATTACAATTTGAATTCTGATTTAAGATTAAAAGTTTCTATTTGCAAGATAAAGAGCGATTTCTCTAAGTGGAGTCGCTCTATCATCAAAATCCTTTAACGATTTCAATGTTTTTTTAGTTAAGTCTTCGGCTTTCTTCTTTGATTTCTTAAGCCCTACAAGCTCTGGGTAAGTAGTTTTTTTATTCCGCGCATCTGCTCCAATTTCTTTCCCTATTGCCTTACCACCTTCAATATCCAAAATATCATCAACTATTTGAAATGCGAGCCCAAGAGCTTTCGCATAAGTACTCAATTTCTTTAATTCTTTGTCGCTTGCATCCCCTATCTTAGCTCCAGTAGTTACTGCAACTTCTATTAAAGCGCCTGTCTTAAGTGAATGCATTTTCTCTACCTGATCTACGGATACATCCTTAATACCCTCAAGGGCCAGATCAAGTGCTTGCCCCCTTATCATCCCACCTGACCCCGCAGCCTTTGAAATATCAGCTACAACTTCCAGAAGAACCTTAGGGCGCAGTCCACTGCTTACCCCCTCTTTGATCATAAGGCTAAAAGCATCAGTTAATAGCGCATCACCGGCTAAAACGGCCACTGCTTCTCCATAGACATTATGATTGGTAGGAACTCCTCTTCTTAAGGAGTCATCATCCATGCAAGGAAGATCGTCATGAATTAGTGAGTAAGTGTGGATCATCTCAAGTGCGCATGCTATGGGAAGCACAGCTTCGTCTTTTCCACCAAAGGCTTCATATGAGGCAATCATCAGTATTGGTCTTAGTCTTTTCCCGCCTGACAGTACGCTATATCTTATGGATTCTTCAAGAGGAGTTCTAGATTTAGAGGAATATTTCAAAAGAGAGTCTAATTTCCTGTCAATTAACTCTCTTTTAGTGGCGAGATAGCTTTTAATATTAAATGCCATAATGATTAATCTTCAGTATTGAAATCTTTGGTTATGAGTTCCCCATCTTTATCTTCTACCAGAATCTTCACTTTCTTTTGTATTTGATCGAGTTTTTTATGTGAAAAGGCAATTAGCTTGGTGCCTTCTTGAAAAAGTTTTATGGATTCTTCAAGAGGCAGGTTTCCGCTTTGAAGCTTTTCAACTATTTCCTTTAATTCATTCATAGAATCTTCAAACGATTTCATTAACTATTATTGTATCTTCGATACAATGTGTATACAAGAATGTATTTATTATCTTCTAATATTCGGAGATTAAATCTATCAAATATGGGTGTTTTGAAATTATTGACATCCTACAGGCACCTATATACGGATAGTATTCCTTTTATATGGAGGTGTACTGCTCCCCTTTTGTCAAGAAGGATTTAAGTTGGAATGCGGGCAGCGCCCGCAAGCGTACAATTTCTAAATATCTTAAGAGGGTCGGATTAACAATGGAGTTTGAATCAGGCAATAGAGGTACGCAGAACTCTTATGGAAGTAGGCACCGCCTGCAAAAAAGGGAGCTTAGGGAGATTATCTCCCTAAGCTCCCTTTAAGTTACTTTAAATTGTAGTGTTTTTAAATTTTAAGCAGTGACTTTCCTTCTTCTCATGACCATAAATCCAACTATTCCAAGAAGGGCTGTCATTGAAATTAAGGCCCATTTGGATAAGGTTGGTACTTGAGCCGCGGGCAGCACTGGCGAAAGCTTATCTACTCAGCGCTCAGCCGTTCTTGCATCAATGGACCCATAACCCCTTGCGCGTCTTCCTCCGTGAAGAGGTAGACGACGTCCTGGGTGTTGAACCCAATTGAGCCCATGAGATTAGTGCCGCACTGTTCATCGAAAAGCCAGCAATTGGGAAATGGATTGATTTGCTCTTCGCCACCAACAACGTGGCCGATTTCATGAGCGACCAGTATCTCCTGGAAGTAGACAGTGGCTGGAAATTCCTCGTTCGGCACAAATTGGCTCAAGGCATGATGACAGATCGGGAGGCCTTCTTCGAAACACCCATCGTAGATGCTAAGCCCACCAACACTTGCAGCGACTCCTGTACCGCCTTCAAGGTTGCGCCCACTGAAAAAGTAGACGAGGTCTGAACGACCTGCCGTGTGAGGCTCTCCGCAGCAAGGAGGATCTGACTGATGTGTCATTCGGATCGAATCACGTAAAAGTGCTTCACGTTCTGTACTTTTTGGGCCGCCCGCCTTCCATACTTCCAGACGGTCTATCCTCACCCTTGCTTGGAAACCGTTCGAGCCACCGTCAAAATCATTGTCGCAAAGTGCGTATGAGTTGTGTTCGTTCTGCTCGGGCTCAATGCAGTTAAATTGCCAGTCTATGACATTCAGCAGTGCTTCTTCTTTCAGCCAGAAAGGCATCACAGAGTCTGGAGGGTAAAGCCGATAGAAGTCGCTATCACCGTCGGCAACTGCGGACATGACTAGCTGTTCGTCTCCGGCCTCTGTTGTTGTGAGGGGTGACTCCAGACCACCAAGTATGTCAGCATCTGTGTTGAAGTTCGTATCTAAGCGGTCTCTTACATTGTAGGCAATATGGTTATATTTCTTGAGCACCACTTGGCGGTCTGCTTCGTTAACTCCATGTTGACGCAACAGAGGATCAATAGGCTCAATAATAGACCAGCCCTCTGGGTCCATCAGTATGTTTCCTTCAATTACTTGGTCGTTGATGGTGAATACGGCAACACCGGGTTTATCCACTACCATGCCTTGATAGGTGGCCGGCTCCTCGAGCGGAACTATCTCGAAACTCTGATCGTCTTCGTCTTTTATATATGCCTCGGTGAGGTCTGCGTTGCGCAGGTTTCTGAGTGTCAGTTGTACGTCTGCCCTGGTGAGTATGTTTTCTTTCTTGACGAATGGAAGCTGAATGCTCTCTCCATCCTGAACAGACGAAGCCAAAGTTTTGGTGTCGAGTTGGATCGGTTGGAACGGCCCGATGTCGGCGAGTACGGCCCTTAAAATCTGGTCCGCTTCCGATTCGTTATTACTATCACATCCTATAGTTGCTGCTATTAAAATGAGTAATACAAAAAGATTGAGTGTTTTAATCACTTTCTTCATATTCTCTCCTCACTGCTGATAATATAGTAGGGTCTAGATGATTAAATACCGATAATACCTTAATAAAGATTATAGCCAATATTTTGAATAATAGTTGTAATGACTCAGAAGTAAATTATTCAAGAAACCTTTAAATGTAAAGTATGATTCTTGCAATATTCCAGCTCCGCCTAAACAGGTGTACGGCATCCAAGTGCTGAATGAATGTAGCCGTATCGAGTTTTTACCAACTTAATTATACTTCGTTCTTAATGGGGAGCAGTATAAAGATACTATATCTACTATTTAGTTATGAGATCTAATTTTGCTTTTATGATAAGGCAAAAAAAATAGCTCAAGTATATGGATAGTATAGGTTTGATGGAAGGTTGTTAAACTTGAATATCTAAGAATTTGTTCCTATCTTTCCGGTCACCGCAAAAAAAAAAGGAATAGGAGAAATATTACTATCCCCCTATTCCAGTAAAATTCATTATTTTTTGTTTCTAGTAACGAGAAAACAGACAGCGCTATTGAGTTGCCTCGTTTGCTTTGTCCATGGTGTCATTAGCTGAATCCGTTGCATCATCTGCAGCTGGCGCTTCTTCCACTACTTCTTCTGCCATTTCCGCAGTATCACCGTCAGCGTCTTGAACTTCTTCAACCACAACATCTACTTCCCCTGCAGGCTCTTCAGCCTGTTGAGGACATCCTGCTAAACCTAATGCTAGAACTAATCCAGCAAATAAAATGAAGCTTCTTAACATAGAACCAATACCTCCTTAAAGTTTTTCATAGATATAAATTTTATACATAACTCATATATCCAACCGGGTCATATAAAACACCTATGTACAAATTTACAATATTTATTGACTGAAATCTATAACATTTTGAAATTAGTTGAAGCCAATTGTTCAGTAATCGTCTTAATTTAGTTCTGTTGTATCGTCAGACTGGTTATATTCACCCGGCTCCTGTTCTTCCATAAATCCCGGATCGGGGTTTTGTGGCTGGTTATTATCAAAGTCATCGGCATCAACAGGATTATCATATTGAGGAACTTCATAATTATCTTGATCTTGAGCAAACACGTTTTTGGTATTAAATCCCAAAAAACCGACAACAAGAAAGACAGCTATGAAAATAGATAATGAAATAAAATTAATTTGTTTATTACTACTCATAACCTTCTCCTAGTTAAACATCTATTTCGCTTTTTATCAACTTGTTAACAAAGCGCAATTTATATAGTTTGGATGTAAAGTCCACTTCTATTTAAGTTGCTTTGCGGATATATTCTTTCATACTTCCCTTCAAACAGGGTAATTATTACATATCTAAAACGCTGAGTAATCGCTAAATTATGAAAGCACATTTCGAGCTGAAAAACATATTACATAATATAGATGGTGAGGCTTATAAATCCTACAAGTCTATCGAAGGAGAATACCTTTTTAATGACTACACACTATATATAGATGACGTGCAAGGTAATCCTACTGCATCTCCAAGTAGTTTGAGGGTGAAAATTGCTCAGAGTGTTGCCTTATTCCCAAGAGACACATATACCAACAGGTCTCGCGAGATTGCCCTTAGGGATTTTATTACGCGCAAGTTTCATGAGTCAATACAACTCTATTCTAAAGAATCACAAATGTCAGGACTTATCTCGATTGATACTCCAGGGCAGGAAATTTTAGAGCGGACAACTGCATTTATTGATCAATCCTTTGTAGAAATACGGTTTACTATAGATCTACCGACTAGCGAGAAAGTAGTAGCAGGACATCTGGCAAAAGATATCTTTTTTGAAAAACTTCCTAAGATAATAAACAACTCACTTTTCTTTGATAACTTAGATAAAGATGCTCTGTACAAGCATATTGAAACTTCAGAAGACGCCGACTTTCTAAGAAATGAACTTGAGAACCTAAAGCTTATCGCTTTTGTCGCTGAAAACAGCATATTGCCGAGACAATCGGGTACAAGCTCACTTCCTATAGAAAGCGGTGCTGTCCCATTTATATCCCCTGATACTTTAAAAATGGACGTAGAGCTTCCAAATAAAGGTCAGATTACCGGCATGGGAATATTGAGGGGTATTACTCTGATTGTAGGAGAGAATAATCACGGCAAATCAACACTTTTAAAAGCTATCGAGCAAGGTATTTACAACCATATTCCTGGAGATGGAAGGGAGTATGTTGTCAGTAATCCCAATTCAGTAAAAGTAAGCGCGGAGGATGGTAGAAGTATTCAAAATGTGGACTTATCACCGTTTATAAAAAACCTCTCCGCAGGACAAAAGACTGATTTTTATTCCGTAGAAAACGCTAGCGCCGGCATCTCACAAGCGGTAAATATAATTGAAGCTGTAGAAGTTGGGGCGGACGTATTGCTCATTGATGAAAACACATCTGCCAACAACTTTCTGTATCACAATTCTAATTCAAGAGAAAACGCTTCTGAGAAGTACGAATATATAACCCCGTATATTGATAATGCCAGAAATCTATATAACGAATACATGGTTTCTTCTATATTGGTTATCGGACACTCGGAAGATTATTTCGGTATAGCTGATTTTGTTATTCAAATGACGGACTTTAAAGCTCAAAATATGACGCAAGAAGCAACAGAAATTGCTCATCAACGTAGTGATGTACAGAAGATTGATAGTTATTTCGGAACGATTAGAGACAGAATCCCCTTGGCAGAAAGCCTAGATAGTAGTAAAGGGAAAGACGGCATTGAAATTCCTCCAAATGAAATTAGTGATATTGAATTTGGATCAAATCTTATTGATCTAAGCTCTATAGAGCAAATTGTTTCAATCAGTCAGATAAATGCCATTAGAGACGCCATACAATATGCTAAGAAGTACATGGACGGCAAAAAATCATTCAGACAGGTAACGAGTTTAGTTATGCTAGATATTGGACGATCAGGGCTTGATATTTTAACCCCACGATTATCAGGTAACTACGCAGAGTTCAGAAAGATTGAGCTTGCTGCCGCAATAAACCGTCTTAGAACCTTAAGAGTTGAGCAGAAGATGTAGTACTATTTTTTTCCTCCTCCTTTGGAAAAGGGGACCGGTTGCAATCGAGTGCGCAACCAGTCGTACTTATATGAAACCTCTATTTCTATCATATGAAGAAAAAAGTTTACAATGACCAAATTGAAGGGGGGATTTGTAGTTACTAGCGAAGCGATGTATTCAGACGCCCTTACCCTTCAGCCACCTAATGTTAACAAATTGAAGCTCCTTGCTAATTGAAACTTAATTGTTAGGGAGAATTTGAAGTTTTGTTATTATTAAGCTGGCGAAATATTCTGGTTGAGACGGAAAAGATTGCCAGGATCGTACCTTTTCTTTATTTGCCTGAGACGCTCGTAGTTAGCTCCGTAAGTGCGTTTTACGAGACTCTCGCCCTCTTCATTTAACCCGGAGTGATTAAGATAAGTCCTGCCCGACGAGAAAGGTTTAAACTTGTCCATATTTTCCCTTGTCCATGCAATATTAGACTCAGATTCCTTAGGATCAAGCCATGCGGAGTTGAGCTCTGCTCTATAAGGCACACTCCTGTCGCCAAATGCTGTCTTGTCCGCTGGCACCCTCATACTGGCGCCCCTTAGATCCTCAACTAAAAAGGGGATCAGCTTGGCCGGACGCTCACCAAAGGACTTAATTAACGTGTCTACCACATCATTGTCAAAAGTTTCTAAATATAGTGATGTAAAATAGCAAATCATAGCCCCTTGAGGTAGAGGTGAGTCAAACATGCTCTGTATTTCGGTGTATTTTTTAGGGCCGCTCAAATCAAAAAGTAGCTCCCCCATTTCCCTAAGTGGCTTTACAAAACACTCTCCATCCTCTAAAGGACCGCAATGAACACCTGCAAGCATTATTGCAGCTCTCCCCTGTATCTCTTTAGGGAAAGGATCTAACTCAGGCACGTTCATCAATATTAATAACGATGAATACTCATCAGGAGCATCTGTCATAAAGTCGCGCCATTGGGTTATAATAGTTTTCGCATTCTCAGCAGGATACATGGGGCCGGAAAACATGAGCTCTGGACCTACCGGGTGTAGGCGGAACTCAAATGTGGTTACAATGCCAAAATTTCCGCTTCCTCCCCGTACTGCCCAGAAAAGGTCCTCATTTTCACCTTCACTAGCATGGCGGAACTGCCCGTCGGCAGTGACAATATCTACGGAAAGAAGGTTATCGATACTAAGACCGTATTTAGCTCTTAGCCATCCGAAGCCGGCTCCGAGAGTAAGACCGGCAACACCTGTATCAGAGACGATACCGGCAGGAGCTGCGAGTCCGTAGACCTGAGTAGCTTTATCCATCTCTCCCAAAAGAGTGCCCCCTCCTACACGAGCGGTTCTAGCTTTCGGATCAACTTGAATTTCATTCATAGGCCTCAAGTCAATGGTAATGCCGCCCTCGGAGAGGCATTTACCGGCAACACTGTGACCCCCTCCTTTTACAGCCAGGAGGATGTTGTTATCGCGTGCGAAATTCACGGTTTTTACTACATCATCGACTGTGATCGTGCGCACGATCAAAGCCGGCTTTATATCGAACATCCCGTTGTAGATAACGCGAGCTTCATTGTATCCGGGATCACCTTCGCTTAGAACTTCGCCCTGAATACTATTTATAAACGCTTTGATTAAAGCATCGTCTACAGTTTTTCGAGATCCTTCAAGAGTCGCCATCTTCATGGAAACATATTCCTCCGATATAAGATATTTATAACATAACAGAAAAAGAAAACCCGCTCTACCTTACTTTGAGATAAGATAGAACGGGTTATTTGTTATCTTTGATTTACTTTTTATAGATTATCCCGAATAAGCGGCGACTGTGATTTCCATAACTTCAACGTTGCTCTGCTTTCCGGCGGCTCCGGGAACGATGATAGGAAGATCGACTCCTGCGTCCCTGAACTCTTGCAGCTTAGCGCGGCAGCGGTCTGCTGGTCCAACCAAGGCTACGGAATCCAGCATCTCAGCCGTAAACACATCGGCAGGTTTCTCGCCAGCCCTTACCTTTTCAATTGCGTCGCCGTAACCGTTATTAATCATCAGCCTCTGATAAAACGGGAAGTTCAAATATGGTGAGAACCCTCTGATTCCAGCTTTTTGGGCAAGCTCAAGATCATCCGATACAATTGAAGGAATTCCAAGAGTAATGTCAATTTCTGATGGGTCGCGGCCTGCGGCCTTAGCGCCTTCAGCTACGTAGCCCCTTAGCTCCGAAATATATTCTACGGTAGACATATAAGGCATAAGTCCGTCGGCTATTTCCCCAGCTAGATTAGCTGCGCCTTTTGTGAGCCCAGCAATGTAGATTGGCACCTTAGGCAGATCACGTTTAAGAGTGAGCTGAGGAGCTGTACCGTCCAGAAAACCCCTGACTTGAGTGACATAGTCTCTCATGGTCTCAACAGGGTCGCCCATCTCAATCTCATAACGGGTGTTAACCGGCTTGTGACTAACCCCTAGACCGAGCATCATCTTGCCGCCTGTAATTTCCTGAATTGTGAGCGCTTCAGCCGCAGCCATAACGGCTTGGCGCATATAGATATTAGTAATCCATGTTCCTACTTTAATATTAGAGGTTGCCTCGGCAAAGACCTGTGCGTTTGTTAGTGCGCTAAACGGCGGGACTTCGGGTGAAAGGATCGCTTCAAACCCTGCCCCTTCGGCTAACTTTGCAAGCGCGCGCAAATCATCAACACTACATCCCCAAACGGGTGAAATAGTTGCAATTCTCGACATAATATCTCTCCTTTAAATCTAATTTTCAATATTGATTAATTACGTCTCTATAATAATCGGGTCTGAGTAAAGATTCGTCCCCGCTGTTTAATACTGTCCTTATTTGAGCCAAAACTTTTTCTTTATCCTCTGGGAATTTAGCTTTTATCGGCAGGTAGTTTGAGATGTGATTAGAGAAGAAATATCCGCCTGTAAGCTCTGTGTTCGCGACCAATACTTCAAGCTCTTTTATTATCTGAAATTTATTGGGAAGCTCAAATTCTCCGCGCTCCATCTCTTCAAATAGAGGAGCGCCGGGGCGAACTTGCAGAGATAGCGCGCCAACATATTCGGGATCGGCTCCGGTTAGCAGCTTACCTGTAGCTTCTGCGTGCTCCAGACTCCTGTCTGTGCCTCCCATTCCAAGCAGCACCATGGCGGAGTTCATAATCCCTGCTTCCTTTAGCATCTGGGAAGCCCGAACTGTTTCTTCGTGATTTGCGCCTTTTTTGATTCTTTGAAGCACTATATCATCACCGCTTTCAAAGCCTATATACACCATATCTAGACCGTGTTCTTTTAGTTCTTTTAGATTGGACACACCCTGCCGCAATATGTCACCGACATTTGCGTACATTCTAATCCTTTGAATTCCGGGATTCTTATCCTGCAAGTAATCCATAATCTCAATGAGCTTATTTTTGGTGAGTACCAGCGCATTTCCATCTGCGATGAACACTCTGTCATTTATTAGAGCTGCTTCTGTCGCAGTATCTATTATTGATTTAATCTCATCCATGGGGCGGACGCGAAATAGCTGCTCTTCCTTACGGTACATTGCACAGTAAGTGCAGCTATTATGGGAGCATCCGATTGTTGCCTGCAGTATAAAGCTCTTGCCCTCGCTTGGGGGCCTGAAGAAAGGATTTACGTACTCAATCACATCTTATAAATTAACGAAAAATAGGGATATTTGCAAATTTACACGGAAATGCTTTACAAAACATACTTTACAAAATATAAGGAGTTGTTATAATTCCTGCCACTATGAGTGAAGAACAAAAGAAATCACCGTTAGCGCTCGAACCGCACGAAAGAGAAGCATTCTGGTATATAATGGGTGTGCCTATTTTAATTGCCTCAATTGTTATACTTATGATGCTTATAAATGTTGTGCTAACACCTTAAGCCACTAAGCAGATACAACCCACTTAACAAGGAGAGCTACTATATCATAAGGATCTAGAGCGCCTCCTGTGTTGTCTTTGTATTGATATTGTCCTTGTTTAGTTAAAAATGTGGCTTTGAGAAGTTGCGTAACTTTAGCCGAACTTTGACTTACTCCGCTCTGCTTGTTTCTAATTTTTCCAATCACGGTAATTGTATTAGACTCTTCATCAAAAAATATAACAATTTTGGTCGGGGATATTATACAAAAACCCCCTCTCCTGCCTGGAATTTCTAAAAACATCTCTAAAAATTCTTTAGGAAGCATATATGCGGATAACACATTTGATTTTGAATTAGAATTAAAGACATTTACGGCTTGTTGAGATATTAAGAAAAGTTGGTCTATAGCTTTTAAATAAGGTGTATCGTTCGGATCGGATTGCAGTTCTTTGGACTTAAGTTCTTGTTGATTCGAATAGTTTTGAGCAATACAAATTATCTGATCTTCAAAATCCTCATTCATAATCTTAGTATGCCGGGTCCTTAAGTTCTTTTAACAGGCCCATCAAGTCTCCATTTGGATCGCTGAAAACATCTTTATAGTATAGCAACGAACTGTCTGCTAATTCAATAAGCTCTCTAACGGCTCTAATCTCTTTGCCTCCGGGTTTTATTAGTAATGCACCTACTAGCTTCCCATCTTTAAACGAAAAAGAGCCTAAGGGTTCTTCGGTATTGCCTCTTATAATGTGCTCATTGCCATATTGTGAGGCTCCTATAAACATTAGCATAGTGCCAAAAATCTCTGTATCGTATGCAGTAACCTGTGAGAATGCTTCATGCGCTCCCGCCATATTCCTGCCCGCCGTGCGTCCCTGGAATTGAGCGTTTTCGATGTGCCCTGTAAGATGTGAAGTGCCTAGAATGAGATCATTAAACTCAGCAATGTCTCCGGCTGCATATATATCGGCAACATTTGTTTCCAAATATTCGTTCACTACTACACCCTTTCCAATCTCTATCCCTGAGTCTTTTAAAAAGTCTATATTAAGGCTTATCCCTACCCCTACGCCGAATAAATCACCTTCAAATACTTCCCCACTCTCAGTAGTAATCGAATTAGCAAGCCCGTTTTCTCCGGCGAATTCAATCACTTTCTCTTCTACATAAATTGATACTCCGTGTTCCTTCATCAACTTGGTAAAATATTTGCCAATTTCCTCAGGAACGAGATTCTGCCAGGGATATTTCTCCATCATTAATAACTTCACAGATAGGCCTAACTCTCTTAGAGCAGCCGATAGCTCAATACCTATAAAACTGCCTCCAACCACAACTGCTTCTTGGGCACTCTGTGCTGCAGCTTTAATCCTCTTTGCATCGTCAAGTGTTCTCAGATAGTAAATTCTTCTTAGATCGCTCCCAGGTATTTGAAATTTAAGGGGAGAGCCGCCGGTGCAAATGAGAAGTTTTTCATATGTTATCTCATCTCCATTTTCAAGCTCAACTGTTTTTTTACTAGTATTAAGTGAAGAAGCTCCGTTACTATGAATAAATGTAGCTTTGTTAGTATCGTAAAAGTCCTCTTTTACCGTAAATATTTTATCTTCCGGATAACGGCCCTGGATAAAGCCTTTTGATAGTAGTGGGAGAGAATAAGTTCTATACGGCTCTTTACCGACAATTGTTATATCGCCCTCTTTATCTTCCTGTCTAATCCCGCGCACCGCCCAGCTTGACGCCGCCCCCGCTCCGAGAATTAAATATTTTGTCTCCATAATTGAGAGCTTATTATAATCGGTGAAAACAGGACGTAAAGAATTTTATACGATCACATAGACCCTTAAAGGCAGGTAAAGAGTGTGGAAAGATGCCTGGTCGCTACGATGACAGACGAAGGTTGCATCCAGATGGCACCTGACTGCGGAGGAAATGGTATAGTTGTTTTCTACGGGATAGCAAAACTTGTTAAAGCGCCTATGCTTGGTCCATTACAACAGCCGTGACTTAGGGAGACTAAGAACAAGAAAATGAGCGAATATCTAGAAGCATTTAAACAATTGAGGGGAGATGCAGTCAAAATTAATGAACAGCTTGGTAAAGAATTAAACATTCAATCAGACCAGATACCTATATCTGTTTTTAACATGATACATAACGATCTAGTAATTGGTATTGAACTCTTCAGTTCTTATATGAAGTTATGGAAGAATGCGAAAATCAAGCCAGGTATATCTGATGAAAGAATTGAGCAAATCAAAGATGAAAATGGACAACGTATTAAGCAAGTACAAAAAATTATATTCGTTTCCTCAATGTCTAGCTTTGAGTATGTAGCCAAAGAATATCACAAAATTCATCCTACTAAACTAGGAGGAATTACAAGGCGAAACGGACGAATTTATCTCAGGAATATACTCGAGAAATCGGCAGAAATTGATTTAATTGAAGAAGAACAACATAAGCTTTGGAATGGTTTATTGAATTTTAGAAATATGATTGTTCACAACAATGCTATTTCAGACATAACTGAAACATACGAATATTCAAATTGTACATTAGTTCTCGTTGAGGAAGAAATGACTCAAGGTAATTTGTTGCTTTTTCCTAACCTCCTAGATTGGATGATTGATGCTATAAGAGATTGGATTTTCAATATAAACCAGTATAAACCTTTAGCATAACATCTAGACCCATTATCTGATCGGGACAATTGCATTCTATGATAAAGATTATATAACTCCCCCTTGACTCGGGTTACATAGTTGATATCTTAACTATATATACTAAATCGTCTAAGGAGGCGTACGCATACCAAAAATCTACGGAAAGACATCAGGTCTAACCAGAAGTGAGATAAGTAATCTTGAAAGGCTTTATAGAAGAAAAGTTCCCCCTAAAGAAATCATAACCTTAGAATTAGCTAGAACTCTGACAAACCTCTCATATGAACTTAAAAAAGGAATTTCCCTACTGATAGATAGAAAGGGAAGAGTAATTTTTATATTCATTGGTGACTGCCACGAGTTCCCGTTTGATGAAGAGCTAGGCCGCTCAAGAGAATCTACATTTAGACTCAGGGGATACAGATTAATCCATACCCATCTTAAAAACTCTGAATTCACTCAGACCGACTTAGTAACACTTCTTAACGAAAGATTGGACATGATCGGCCTTGTGGAAATAAAACAAGAAGGTATGCCGGGGAAATTTAAGCTCGCATATATTCTCCCCCCTAACCCACAAGAGAAAAAATGGGAGATCATAAACTACCATGACTTAGGACAAGTCGATCAAAACTGTGACGAGCTTATAGACAATATAGAAAATGAGCTTCAAAGAGGATACTATGAGCATGGAAAGGAACGTGATAAAGAAGGCGTACTGCTGGTAGGATTTTCCACAACTTACAGATCAGAAGCTGAAGAGTCCATAAATGAGCTTAAATCGCTTGCCATATCTGCAAATAAAGCGGTACTTGATACAACTATTCAGGTCAGAAAGAAAATAGACCCCAGATATTTGATCGGAAAGGGGAAAATTAATGAAGTGATCTTAACCGCTAAACACCTTGGGGCAGAGAAGATTATATTTGATGTAGAGCTTAGCCCGGCTCAGGTTAAAGCCATATCTGACGAGTCCAATTTAAAAGTGCAGGACAGAACACAGCTTATACTCGAGATATTTGCAAAGCATGCAATTACAAGCGAAGGAAAGTTGCAAGTAAAGCTTGCTCAGCTCAAATACAACCTACCTCGTTTAGTAGGACAAGGAGTTGACCTCTCACAGCTAGGAGGCGGTATCGGAACCAGGGGTCCTGGTGAGATGAAGCTTGAGGAGCAGAGAAGAACATTCAGGAAACAGATCGATCTACTAGAGAAGCAAATTGACAATCTTAGTAAGCGCAGAGAGCATACGAGAAAGAAAAGGTACGACACAGGAATTCCAACCGTAACTTTTATAGGCTATACAAATGTAGGCAAATCAACACTCTTTAATGCCCTTACAAAGAGCGGTGTTATCGTGAAGAACAAACTCTTCTCAACATTAAACCCGACGACTAGAAAGATGTGGCTCCCCAGTGGCAGACAAATATTGGTAACGGACACTGTAGGATTTATTAGCGAGCTTCCCAAAGAGCTTGTAAATGCTTTCAGAGCAACACTTGAAGAACTTGGAGGGTCATCACTGCTTCTTCATATTGCTGATGCGAGCGACCCCATGGTGGAGGAACGCATAGAATCTGTTGAGAAAATACTTGCGTCCACAGGTTATGATCACGTACCTCAGCAAATGGTTTTTAATAAATCAGACAAGGCAACACTTCCAGTTGCCACGAGACTTGGCAGAGCTTACAATGCTCCGGTTATTTCAGCACAGGATAGAGCCAATCTTCCAGATGTGATTAAACTCTTGGAGAATCTCTTAGATGACTTAGTAGACCCAAGCCCCGGCGAATCAAAGATCGAGCTTCAACTTAATCCTGCATAGCCGGTTCTATATTTTTACTTCTAGAGTTCCGTCTCTGATGACTTTTATGCCGTCAGATTTTCTAACTACATGAAAAGCGAGTTTACTTTCCTGTGAAGTTTTAGAGCCTTCAATCTCAAGCTCATCTCCAGGAAACACAGGAGCTGAAAAACGAACGCCAAGAGAAACTAAATCACTTGAGTTATTGTCCAGATAGCTTTTTATAATCCCCTCAGATGTCATTGCCATAGTGCAAAGTCCATGAACCACAATTCCAGGTAACCCTGCCCTTTTTGCAACCTCATTATCTAAGTGTATAGGGTTCATATCGTTTGATGCTTTAGAATATCTATGAGTGATATCAAGCGGGATCTTTATACTATGTCTAAATAAATTTTCCTGATGGTCTGAAGCGGATTCTGGTTTAAGGCTTCTCCTTTCCGGTCTTTTGCCGCTACCTATCCCTCTTATAAAAAGTCCCCAGTCAGATTCAACGACTTTGTCACCATCTTGATTAATTGAAAGCAAATGAATTTTAAGGACCTCACCACTACCCTTATCCTCAATGTCTTCTATTTTTGCACTGTAAGTGATCTTGTCGCCGGGTTTGATCGATCTATAAAATTGCATATACTGGTCACCATGAACCAGCATCAGCATATTTTTCTGACGCTGCTCCTCATCACCGTGAAGATTTGAATCTTCTAAGATCTTATATATCAGCGGAAGCTCATAAGTAACACAAAAGCAAGCAGGGGCAATGTCACTGTGTTCATTATTATTGATATACTTCAAATTTTGGGCACCTATGGCAGAGGCATAGGCTATAACATCTTCTCCGCAAATATCTATTTCAGACTTATACTCTGTGCCGATGTAATTTCTATTTAATCCCATATTAATATATATAACTGTAAAACCCTAACTATTCTAAATACTATTTATGGTTTAACAGAGATAATTTTTGTAACTAGTTAAATCTAGAAACTTCAATAACGCTTGAAGCTAAAAAGACAATCTATACTGCATTACAGTTGTAGAAAAGATACTATTAATTGACGTCTTTGAGAAGAAACAAATAAGACCTAATTAATGCCTTTTCTAAGAATGTTAAGAAGTTTCTCTATATCCCCTGAACCTAGTGAACCTTCAAGAGAGTGTAAAGCTTGTGATAGTTCATCAGTTGATTTTACCTTGATCCTAAATTCTAAATCATTGCCTTCGAAAAACTGATTGATAAGAAGATTTATTTGATTGGGTAGTTTTAAATCTTGAACAGCTTTCTTAAATTCTGCTTCTACTGAGCTGAGTTCAGGATAGCGCATTCTTCTTAGCTCTTGTCTAAGCTCGTTTTTACCCTTATTTTCAGTATTTATGGCATCTTCAGCAAAAGAGATGACTTCAGAAATAGACTTTAAGTCTCTTAAAGCTATTTCTTCAACAATTCGCATAACCTGCCGTGATTCATTGTTATTTAGGTTGTACTGTAAAAGCAGATTATTTAACATTGAGAGCTGATTATCAAAAGTTAACTCACTTAGCATCTGACACTGCTCAATTGTAATTTTATCACCATAATATGCGTCTTTTATGGCTTTATCTAGTGATGCAAGGCTCAAATATTTATCCAAGTGCTTCCTACTAGAAGGTATTTCTAATAGAGGAAGAATTTTATCCATAAGCTCCTTATCATCTAAGGAGCATAGGTCCCTAAACAGCATTATGAGCTCTGAGAGCTCCAAATCGGATATTTCGTCCCGGTTGTCATAGTATATTACTTTGAGACATTCCTTATCGGTTATTTCCTGGGATCCGTAAACCCTGCACAACGTTTGGGAATGCCCGAGCTCTCTGCATGAGAGAATCCTCTTCCATCCTGAAATGATTTGATATTTCTCTCCAATAACTCTTAGAATCGGAGGATTTAAGAGACCTATTTCTTCAATAGAGCTTTGTAGGAAGGATAAATTTTCTTTGTGTCCAACTAAGAAAGTTGTATCTTCTGAATCAATTAAGGATAAATCTAGAGAGATGACTTCCATTTATTTAAAACAGCGTGACTACACCAAGCGCTGTGCCCAAAACCCCCAGAGGCGCCAGGTCGTCAATTGTATCGATGCTCTTATCAACTTTTAAGAGCGTGTCTTGCGCGTCTTTGTACAACTTATCGTCATTAACCAGCTGACCCAATGTGCCTTGGCCGGAGTTTATTTTCTCCAGTATGTCATTTAAATGAGTCGCGGCGCCTGTGGCTTCATTGTAAAGCGTATCGTCATTTATGAGTTTACCGATCGTACCGTCAGAATTATTTAACTTTTTAGTAAGCTGCCCCAGATTGGCAAGTGCTACTTTAGCGTCATCATATAGGGATTCGTCATTTAGTAGTTTGCCGATCGTGCCCTTACCTTCTTTTATGGAAGTAGTGATTTCATTTACATTGGCAAATGTTTTTTCTGCCTCGATGTAAAGTGATTCATCTTTAAAAAGCTTACCGATTGTGCCCTTACCATCTTTTACGTCTTCAAGCACAATGTCGATGTTGTTAACTATGTTAGATAGCTGTTCTTTGTTGGCTCCGAACACATCAAGCCCACTTAGAGCGCCGTCAATTGAGCCTACAGCTGAGTCTACTTTTGCAAGGATCTCATTTATATCGGCTGGATTCTGACTCGGCAGCACATCCCCAGCTACAGCAAGAGGGCTCTCCGGGCTTCCAAAGCTAAGATTAATATAACTAGTACCTAAAAGGCTTGTAAGATCAATGCTGGCTACCGAGTCTTTTCTGATTCCAGCTTCTTTCTTTACGTTGAATTGAACCTCGATTTTCCTGTCGCCAATGCTTATTTTTGAGACCTTACCAATATCATATCCCTCAAGTTTGACCGGGTTTCCCTCTCTTAGCTCTCCTATAGAATCAAAAGAAGTTGTGAGCTTGTATTCATTTTTAAAGAAAGGTATATCACCCACGAAATCAAATACGGCGAGTAATATTATGAGCCCTACTACAAAAAATATTCCGACTTTAACCTGGGTATTCATAATGATTGTTCTCCTTTATTGCTCAAACTATTATTACGCAAACTGAGGTTTAATAAAATCAATTACACCAGAATTTGTTGAACTCCTTATTTGATCAGGAGTGCCTACCTCTAAAATACGACCTTCGCTCAGAATCGCGATTCTATCCGCTACATAAAAAGCAAGATCGATATCGTGTGTTACAACAATCTGCGTGATCTGTATTTGATGTTTAAGATCGCAAATAAGATCCCCAATGGTGCGTGTCATCATTGGGTCAAGCCCTGCCGTTGGCTCGTCAAAAAGAATTACCTCGGGGTTCATAACCAATGCTCTTGCCACGGCGACTCTCCTTTTCATTCCACCTGAAATCTCCGAAGGCATTTCATCTTCTTTGCCTTGCAGACCTACTATCTCTAGAGCGCTTGAGACTATTTCTTTTATCCTGGATTCTTCTGTAAAAATCTTATGCTCTCTTAAATAAAGCGCGACATTCTCTGAAACTGTAAGTGAATTAAATAGCGCTGAGGATTGAAACACCATTGCAAGCACGTGGTTTCTTTTAAATTCCGGATCGTTAATATCCTCCCCGGCAACAAAGATGCGGCCTGTGTCGGGGCATTCAAGCCCTATTATGTGCCGCATAAGAACGCTTTTTCCGGAGCCGCTTTTTCCTAAAATAACAACCGTTTCACCAGGCTCAATATTGAGATTAACCCCTCTTAACACATGGTTATCACCAAAAGAACGGTTTATATTGTCTATTTTGAGTCCAACCGCAGCGCACTTTAAATAATCAAGCAGAACGCTACCTGTACGGCCGTTTTGTTCTGAGGTAACAGCGCCTAGCAGTGTGGTATTGGATTCTTGTTCTTCTATTTTACGTTCCATATTCACCTTAACATTAATCTATATTGAGGAATAACAAAATCCTCGTTATATAATAATCCGACACTAGAACCAGTACAAAAGACATAACAACCGCTTTGGTAACCGAGTACCCTATCTCCCTTGGCCCGCCCTTTGTTTTAAGCCCCACATAGCAGCATACTATAGAAATAATTACACCGAAAAACATGGCCTTAATTAGCCCGTTTACAACTGCTACAAAATCTACCAGTTCAGACAAATTTCTATAATAAACATCTAAGGACAAATGTACCTCCGGGTTTACTAAAGCGACTAATCCCCCGCCAAACCATCCAATGACGTCCATATATATAACTAATACCGGAAGCGCTAGTACCATAGCGATGAAGCGCGGCATTACGAGATAGCGGACAGGGTTGATATCCATGGTTTTGAGCGCATCTATTTCTTCATAGACACTCATTGAGGCAAGCTCTGCAGCCATGGCCGAGCCCACTCTGCCGGCAATAAGAATTGATGCCATTATAGGTCCGATCTCTTTAGCAAGTGAGAGACCGACAAGACCCCCTACATTTTCCTCAAGTCCAAACTGAGCCAAAGTTGGCCCCGCCTGAAGCGCAAGCACTCCTCCTGAGAACAGGGCAATCAGGGCGCCAACCGGAAGTGTCTGGTTACCTATAATATATAATTGTGCAAAGACCTTATCGCTATTGCTAATGGCAGACTTACACCAATATAGCGTTTCAATGAATAGCCCTAGTAATCCACCTGTAGTTCTAAGAAATTCCATTACACCGTTCAAAGACTCTACCCCTCTTTAAATAATTTAAACTGACCCGTTAGGAAATATTAACAGGTATAAAAAGAAATTTTAGTGTTTTCTTATTATTTTCTTTGTCTTTACTATAGCCGAACAATCCACCAAGAATGTGAAACTTATCTCGTTTGTCAGTATTCTCATATGACAGTACCGGGATAATTGGTCTTAAGTCGACTTTAACACCTTTTTTAGTACTCTCTGTTCTAAATGTATTCCAGAGGAAAGAAGAGACATGATTCCCTTCCTCGTCCCTGTCCCATCTAAAGATTGTCCAGAGTGGTACCCAGTTTCTCTCTCTAGGTGCATTGTCCTGAAGGAAAGTTTCCAGTGGAGAGATGAAATTGAAATAAGCCTTACCCTCAGGCGTCCTCCTGTAAGTAAATAAAGGCCAGAGGTTAATTGATCTACTGTCTCTACCCCCCTGTACCTTGGGTATGTTTTGGACATCCTTATACAGGAAGTAAACAATGGCTCTCTTTTTAATTTCATAATCTTCCAGCTCATGTTTTCTCCAGCTGTAAAGCGGCCAAAGGGCATAACCTGTTTCGAAATCTTCTTCTTTTTTAACTGAGAACAGAGGGAAGATTCTATTTGTAGTCACATCGCCTCTTGAGATTGTGACAAAAGGCCAGGGCATATCATATCTTTTAAAATTCCTATTAGTATTTTCAACATAAGTAAAGAAAGGCCAGCCATAGGTTCTTTGTTTTCTGCCCGGCATATCAAATCCATAATAAAAAGGCAAAATTGCAAGTGAGCTTACTCTAGCTCCGTAAAATTCTTTATCGGTTTGAAGATACAACGGCCAAAGAGCGAAGCGATCATTTAGCGCGTCCCCCGCTGTCTTTTGTCCGTAAATCGGCCACAGCCTTCCGCCTTTAACACCGTTTCCAGAGTAATAACCTATAAAAGGCCATAGCAAATTGGTATTAGTGGTTCCGTGATTTTCTGTTTGGAGAAAAAGCGGAAACAAAAAGAACTTTATCCGGTCCTTCCCATATTTATTTTTCATATTTCCATAAACAGGAAATACAGCGAAAAAACTTCTTTCAGGATCCTCTGTATGTCTGGCAAAAAGAAATGGTATGAGCGTATACTCACGCTCTCTATAACCGCTTTGCTTAAGTGTCGATTTATAATAAAAGATATATACTAATGCCTGAAATTTTGTATCCCCTTCAAATGTTCTATAGGTCGATAATGGATAGAGGAAATCAAAAGCCGCTCTATCTTTCGCTGCATCTTTATAGTTATAAAATATCGGGCGGAATCCATACTCTGTCGTATGACCTTCTTTCTTATATGAGATTAAAGGTCCAAGAGCGTCTATTTTTTTCTCGCCGGTCTCTTCGTCTTTTTCCATATAGAAAAGAGGTCCCAGATTAATTGTATCCAGTGCGAGAGCAGAAAATAGCGGTGCCACGGTGAGCAACAACAATAGAATTTGAAGTGTTGGAAGTTTGACCCAGAAATTCATGCCATTAAATGTAACTTAAATCGCTTTAATATCTATGAAAATTTTAATATATAGGGAAAAACTTTCTAAACATAAATACGCGGAACTCTTTTGCCAATATTAGATAAAAGTTCATAGGAGATAGTGCCGGCGATCTGAGCTAGGTCAATTACCGATACTAACTCGTCTCCGAAAAGAACAACCTCGTCATTAATTTTTATATTCTGTATGTCTGTAACATCGGCCATAATAAAATCCATACATACGTCTCCAGCCAAAGGAGCGAGCGCTCCTTTTATAGAGACCATGCCTCTGCTAGACAACCTGCGGGTATAACCGTCGGCGTAACCTACCGGTATGGTGGCAATAACTGAGGGGCGTTTGGTAACAAACTTACCACCATAACTGACGGGAGTTCCTTCAGGCACTTGACTTAACCGTATGATACGTGACTTTAGCTTCATGACGGGCTTGAGGTCCATACCTGAATAATTACCTGAACCGTAGAGCACGATTCCCGGTCTGACTAGGTTATAGCGGCTTTCAGGATATTTTTGGATAGCGGCAGAATTTGCCGCATGTATATATGACGGTCGGAAGCCTTTAACCTTAACAAGCTCGATAAGTTCATCTAAGACTCTTATCTGATTATATGTATTTTCATCCGAATCTGTAAAAGCTGACGACAGGTGAGTAAGCACACCTTCCATGATAATATTTTCAAACCCGGATAGTTCATTGAGGAACTGCTCACTATCTTCTTGGATAACGCCGAGCCTTGTCATACCCGTGTCGAATTTTAGATGATACAAAGTCTTCTTTTGAGCTTTTGCAGATTCTGTGTCAAGCGATTGTGCAACATCGAGAGAAAAGAGAAATGGTATGAGATCGTGCTCGACTACTAAAGGGGCTTCATCAGGGCTAATACCCCCAAGAATGAGTATAGGGACCTCAATGCCGTAGTCTCTGAGCTCAAGCGCTTCCTCGAGTGATGCGACACCCAGCATATCCGTACCCGACTCTACAAGCATCTTACTCACCTCTACAGCGCCGTGACCGTAGGCATCCGCTTTTACCACGGAAAGCACAGATACACCTTCACCTACAAGCTCTTTTGTAAGCATGAAATTATGCTTTACAGCATCAAGATCGATCTCTGCCCAGGTTGGTCTCATTAGGAATATTTATATAACCTTAAATTACACGCAGGGTCAATCTATAAAACGCCTGAATCATCATTTACAATCAGAATCCAATAGAATGAATATAAAGTTTGCCCAGACACTCACGCTTACTTTCATTCACGCCGCTTTCGACAGATTGTAGATAATAAACGCCAGCACCCACGCTATAACGAAGCTGCCGGTAAGAAAGGTGAGCGCATATTTTCTGCCTATCTCGCGTATCATAACGGTAACCGTGGCGACGCAGGAATTATAAAGCAGGAGCAGTATCATGAACGAATATGCCGAGGCAGGCGTGAACGCCTTTTGTATCGACTTTCTCAGGGAATCCGAATCGCCCGTAGTCTCCACTTTGAGGCTGGATATCCCGAAAGTTGCTACGGAGAGAAAAGATTCCTTCACGCTCTCGAGAAGCCCCTTTCCCTGCTCCCTCAAAAGCTCAGGCAGGTTCCCTTGCTCGGTCGCGTCTTGTGTCTGGGAAGTCGTCTTGTATATCACCGCCATAGAGCTCAGCACAACCTCTCTTGCCATAAAGGCCGGTATAAGGGAGGTCGTGGCCCTCCAGTCTTCAAGCCCGATCGGTTTGAAGACGGGGGTTATGGCTTTCCCTATTGAGGCGGCGATGCTCTCGTCAGGGCCCTTGATACCGGGCGGCAGGTTGAGGAGCCCCCACACGATTATCGAGACTATGAATATCACCGTGCCCGCGCGGTAAAGAAACCTCTTCACATGCGCCCAGACGATAACCGATACAATGCGGAACGAGGGGAGCCTGTAGGGGGGCATCTCCAGGATGAAACTCGCATTTTTCCCCTTGAGGTACGAGCGCCTAAGCACGAGTGCCGTAAGGAGCGCGACCACCACCCCCATCATATAAAGCGAGAAGATAACCAGGGCCGGGTGCTCGAAGAATATGAAAGAGAAAAAGGCGAAAACAACCAGCCTCGCCGGGCAGCTCATAAAAGGGATCATCATCGTGACGAGTATCTTGTCAGTTCTGCTCTCCAGGTTCTTCGTGGCCATGATCGCGGGCACGTTGCACCCGAAAGCCAGAAGAAGCGGCGTCATCATATTCCCGTGAAGCCCGATACGGTGCATGAACCTGTCCATTAGGAACACGATTCTTGGTAGATAGCCGGTCATCTCGAAAAACGTTATGAAGTAATAGAGTATAGCGATAAGCGGCACGAATGTGAGCACGAACCCCACCCCGCCTATAATTGCCTCGTTCACGAATTTAACCATCAGAGCTGGAAGGCCGATTTTCGCACCCAGATCCGAGAAACCCGCTGACAGGAAGTTGTTCATGAAGCCGTCTATCCAGTCCATATACGGAGCTGAGAAGTCGAACGATATCTTGAACATCAGATAGAAGGCCAGCATATAAAGCACTATGCCGAGATAGGGATGGAGCAGTATTTTATCGAGCCTGTCCGTCACCCTGCTCTTCTTTCTGCTTTCGAAGCTGGTCACCTCTTTTACGACCCTGTCGGCGAGCCTCCATCTTTCTTCCTCGGTCTCGTCGGATTCGCCTCTCGGCAGCCTAAGCGCATCTTTGTCTGCGGAAGCCCGATCCGCCACTGCCCCGGACGTAACTCCACCCTCTTGGGACGCGAGCATATAATTCAGCAGAGTATCGATGCCTTCGCCCGTCTTTCCGACTGTAAGGCACGCGCGCGCGCCGAGCAGGTTCTCGACCCCGGGCAAATCCACTTCTATGCCGCTACGTTCGGCCTCATCAGCCATGTTGAGCGCTAGGACAACGGGCTTGCCGAGATCTAAAAGCTCAAGCGTAAGTAAAATGTTTCTCTTTAAATTGGAAAGGTCTACAACATTGACGATTACGTCCAGCTCATCGCCCTGCAGAAAACTTACCGCTGCCCTCTCAGCGTCCGTAGTCGCCTTTAGGTCGTATATGCCGGGTAGATCGACAATATGGAATTCGTGATTTTTATAGGTAAAGTATACTTCGGATTTTTCTACGGTGACCCCGGCCCAGTTGCCCACCTTGAGGTTCTTGCCGGCGATCCTGTTCAGTATTGTGGTTTTGCCTACATTGGGGTTACCCGCAAGCCCTACAGTAATCAGAGTTAGCAGACCTCCATCTCACCCGCAAGGTCCTTATCGATAACCAACTCCACACCCAGCTCCATTACGTGGAGAATAATATTTCTGCCCTGTATACTTTTTATTCTGATCCTCGATCCCTTCTGGAGTCCCATCGAGCGGAGTTTCCGAAGGCAGGCATGCTTGTAGTCCTTTGCGCCTGTAAAAACTGCTTCCGAGTTGTGATTTAAGTCGCGTATGGTCATTTCGTCCTCATTACCTCTTCTCAATTCGTATTTGCTGGGCTGTTCTTGAACCCGGAAAAACTTCTTATTACGAGTAATTATTAATAACAAATAATTACCAGGCGCGCGCTAAATGATAATCGTTATCAAAATCAATATATATCATTCTAGTGCGGTGTCAAGGTTAATTTTAGTTTTACTTTTAGAGTCCATGAGTTTAATGCATATTCTGTTTAATGCGTATTCTGCTTAATGTATACCTTAACTAATAAATTGAGCGGAACTCTTTGACAAATTTATTGAATTGTCATAGCATCCTAGAAATACTGTTTATTTTAGAGATAATAATATCCGAAGTGTATAGATAATGACATCATGTGCTTCTGCGCACCGCCAACAAATTAAGAAACAGGATATTCATATTCGGGATTTACTGATTGTGCAAAGCTCTTCTAAGTTCACTCTCACTTATTCCTAGCTGCCTTGCCGCTTCACCAAGATTTGGAGGAGGAGGGCCTAGAGCACGGCGAAGTTTATCTTGAGATATACCAAGCTTGTCTGCTGCAACACCTAAATCCGGATGCTGCCCCTGCATTTGAGGTCCTGGTCTTCCCGCAGGAGGATTCCCTCGGTTTCCATTAGAAGGCCCACTGCCCTTAGTATTTGAGGGAAGCCTCGGTTCATTAAAAGATGACCGGTCACTCCAGCCTGGAATCGGATTATTTAAATTCCGATCTACTACCCCTTTGTAACACCCGAGGTTGTATGGGAAAGTGTCTGTGGCGTAATATTTATATTTTCCGTCTGCGCCCATCATACCGTTACATTTATCCAGATCTCCAGAGCTTTTCACATAGGCGAACTTTTCCCAAGCAGCTTTCTCCGTCGGTTTAACTAACTCCCAACTGCTATCTACCTTCTGGAGTTTTACCTTGGCACATTCATCATTAGCGCACTCTTGCCAACTGCCTTTTATTTTTCTTAGATTAGTACATGGCTCGTCAACGCAAATGTAGGGCTCCATAATAGGGACCCCGTCAAAAGCATATCCTATTATAGAAGAGGCCAAATCCTGAGCGCTCTCAAAGGGACATCCTGGACGGGCATGGAAGTGATATCCTCCGTTGGGACCTATATGCCCTCCGCATCTATCAAGAATATCATCTAGCTTTGCGTCGCCATAACCCAGATCACCTGCTTCGTTAGGGGCATATATTGGTAGGCCGGTAACAGTAACAGCAATAGGCCCTAAATATGGAACTTCAGTAGGACTCTCTGCAATTTGGGGGTTCAAAGGAATTTTCCAGAGATAATTTTGTACTGTTATATTATTCGGTGTAATCCTCTCAGCCTTGAACGTCGGCATACCGTTGCTCTCGATAATTAAATAATTGTCATGGCAATATGCCTTATCAAATGCAGGGGCTTGGTCCATGTTCTTTTCTTGGTACTCAGAAAGCTTGAGAAAATTTTGAGCCGGGCATACCGAGGTATCACCATAAGCCAATGAAGCCACTGCAACAAAAATTATTGCCGCAAAAAGTAATATGTTTTTGTTCAAGATTTTCATTAATTTATACTCTTTAATATGTAATCAGAATATATCACTTATGGATATTTATACCAACCCCGTCATTTCGAGCAGAAGATGAAAAATCTAATCTTTTATGTTTAGAATAAAGACTTAGATCTCTCACATGCATACAATGTGTGCCGTTCGAGATGACGGTGTATGTATCACAATCAAAGAAAGTTTTAAAAAGTTGGTAAGGCAAATCTTCTTTTCTTATAGAATTCTGTATAATAAGTGTCCCGAGAATAAATATGACAAAAATCGATATTATAAAACACAACGCAACGGCATGGGACGAGGAGTCCCTTGAAGAAAGCCCTTGGTGCACTCCGGTGTCTGAAGAAATAATCGAAGATGCCAAAAACGGTGATATCAAATTAAGACTGACTCCCAATAAATTTGTTCCTAAATCCTGGCTTGAGGGGATCATAGGCAAAGAGGTGTTGTGTGCCGGCTCAGGCGGAGGACAGCAAGCGCCGATAGTTGCTGCAGCCGGGGCAAATGTGATTAGTGTAGACATATCAGAGGAACAATTAAATAAAGACTTGCTTGTTGCCAACCGTGATGGACTTAAGCTATTAGCAATTAAAGCGGATATGTCCGATCTGTCTGATTTTGAGGACAGCACATTTGACCTCGTTATTAATGCTGCGTCCACTGTATTTGTGCCTGATGTTGAAAAAGTCTGGAGCGAGTTTTATAGAGTACTAAAACCAGGCGGCGAGGTATTTGCAGGAATGATGAATCCGTCATTTTTCCTATTTGATCATGCCGAGGCACAGGAATCGAGAGTACTAGAAGTTAAGCATAAGCTCCCCTACTCCGACATGGAAAGTCTCGATAAAAAAGAACTCAAGCGAATTATTAATGATGAAGTTCCCATAGTATGGAGCCACTGTCTTGAAACTCTTATCGGTGGTCAAACCAAAGCGGGCTTTGTTATTATAGACCTCTATGAAGACTGGTGGGCAGGTGATGATACTCTGCTTAACAAGTTCTCACCCACAATTTTTGTAACAAGGGCAAAGAAACCAGAGTTATAAATTATGCATGCCTGTACTATACTCCCGTCATTTCGACCGCAGGGAGAAATCTATCTTTTAAGTCAAACGGATTCAAATAATAACTGCAACTTTTGTGTCAAACAGAAGGGTTAGCTACTATGCTGCTCTTCTTTATGGAGGTTGCAGATGGCTTACAAGCAGCTAACACGTGATCAGAGGTATCTAATCTACGGATTGTGGCGCAGTGGTCATTCTCAGACAGAAATCACAAGAGAATTTGCGTGTTATAATGCACAAGCTTAATAATAGACCTAGAAAAAGCTTGGGTTATGCTACACCTAATGAGGTTTTTAGATAAGAGCACAAAAAGATAAATATCGTTTATATAGCAACTAACCTTGATAGATAAAAAAAATATGGAACAATAAATGAATGATGGGGCAAAGTAATCTTCTCAGAAATCGTCTCCGGCTTATAGGCGTTGTTGTTTCTATCCTGTTACTCTGGAA
>Ga0307376_10001160_pt1 | contig 29420 bp, 17 predicted proteins | sample TR2MG_FD_202536 | JGI IMG/M metagenome (GOLD analysis project Ga0307376, IMG submission 202536) | Soil microbial communities from Risofladan, Vaasa, Finland - TR-2 | ecosystem: Environmental > Terrestrial > Soil > Coastal area > Acid sulfate soil | place: Finland: Risofladan, Vaasa | collected...
TATCCAGAACCCTGAAGGCTCTCCACGAAATTGCTCCTCCTGAAGTTAAGGTAAGATTGAATCTTGCTGCCGAGACATTGGCTGGGCAAATTGAAAACTTAAGAGAGAAATATGGCGCGGTGTTATTGAAGCAACTGGAGGAGACAGAGAAGATGCAGGAACTGGCGAGGGCAGTCCAGGAAGAGATTAAGACTGCGGGATTGGCACTTGAGGTTCAGCCGATTGTCAATGCGGTTAAAAAGAACAGGGTTGAAAAGTTGTCACTTCCTGAAAAGGAGATAGTGCTAAGGGCAGTTATGAAGGCGAAGATATGGAACCATGGCTCATCCGTCTGGGAGGTTTTGGAGCAGGTCTTCGGAGTCGTTCCTGGCGAGGCAAGGATAAATGAAAAGGATATTGAATTAAATTATATACCAAAAGAAAACTACGAATGGTTAGAGCGAATTATAGCCGAGGAGAAAGGGAGAAAAGTGTTCATAAAGAGCCGGGCAATGGTACGCGTAAAAGATACTGGAAGAGAGAAGTGGCAGGTTGAGGTTATATTGAATGGAGGTTATAACACGCTGAGTGGTATGTTCTATCGGGCTCTCCACGAGTTAGTCTACGCGATGATTCTGAATGTCCAGGGAAGATTGCCGGTCGAGGGGCAGGTTAACCGCGAGCTCGCTGGTTTAATCAATTACTATCTGACTGCTGGCGGTATCTTTGAGAGACTTGATAAGGGAGTAGAATATACTTTAAGTCCTGAAATGATCAGGCTGATAAGGGAAGTTCCGGAGAAGGGCTTGAGCGAGGGAATTATTCCTTATCTCGTAAAAGCAATGCCCGCTCTGGTTGATAGGGTTTCTGAGATTTCTACCTTTGAGCCGATTGCTGGTTATGAAATCAAGCCCGAGGTCATGGAATTTCAGGGCATGAAAGTCATTGCTTTGGATATGCAGGCACTGTTTAATGCGCAGGTTAGACATGGCAAGGTAACCGTTGAGCCAAGAAGCCCTGCAGCATTCAAAGTGATGGAGAATATGGTAAAAGTTGCCGGGAAAGAAGGAAAGGGCGACAAGATTAAGTTCGCTTTCGTCTCCAATGTCAGAGGCTTGAGCAAAGAAGTAATGGAACAGATGCTTAATGACTATATGCTGGATTATGGTTTGTCGCCGGAAGTTGTCCGGCAAATCATAGATAAGGATTTGATACTGGATAGACGCACTCTAAGGCAGACTGGCAGACGAATAAATACAAGAGACGTGTATGATGCAATTAAAAGGGCCCTGGGAAGAAAGACTGAACAAGTCGGTGGAATAGAAGTGACCATCCTCACTGACAACAAGGATAGATGGACGAGGAAAAAGACGGAAGATGTCCTGTGGGTCATCCTGGATAGACCTCACAAGGGAGAGATGGTCTCCACGGCTGTCGGACTTGTGGTCGCTATTGAAGGCGGAGTCTCTTCGTGGCTGAAGGCTTTCATAGAAAAGAAATGGGATAAGGAAGAAGCAGAAAAATTGCTAAGGATACTTGGAACAGAACGCACATTCTTCGTGCCGGCTACGCCAGTTTCCAGAACATATTTAGACCGCATGGAAACGGAGAGGAAGATATACAAGACCCAGGCATAATAATGTAGCGGCAAAGCGTAAGCTTTGCTTTTATTTTAGTCCCGATGAATCGGGACAGCTACAGAATTTAAATTGTTGACAATTATATTTTTTTGTGGTAAATTATTCGAATATTATAGAAATTCCCGCCTATCGGTTCTACGTTACATTGGGACGATTGGGCAGCCATATACTACTGATTATGTAGGCTGAAAGGGCCAGCCATGAAGCGGTTAATTCCGACATTCTTTAGACTCTTTCTTTTTTTGATTTTACTTTGTTCCTATGTTGAAGAAGCAAAAGGCCTGCCCGGGGATGCGCCCGAGGGGTCGGTATCTGTTGCCGATTTCGATGATTGTTCTAAGGATAATCTGGAGCCTTATGAGGCAGAGTCAACTCAAGGTTGTGTTCTCTCTTTTGGTTCGAATCGCCTGCAAGACAAGAAAGGTTTCTCGCTGAAACTCGATTACGACCTCAACCCTCCCAATAATAGCCTCAATGGCTTCCGCATTAAATTTAGGGAAAAAATCACTGACATCTTTGATGGGGTCGTATTCTATGTGAAAGGTGATAAGAAAGAGGGATTCACCACTAGATTCAATATAATTTTCAAGAGTAAGAAAGAGAGCGGAACCTACCCGGTAACGGGAGTGACCAGTTCCTGGAAACTGGTTCCCATCCTTTTTAGCGAAGTTAAAGGAATTAGTGACTGGAGCAGAATAAGTGAATTGGATATTCTTCTCGACTCAAAAATTGTTACCAATCTGAGAGGAGCTATCTATATTGATGATATTTTTCTCTCTCCGGGATCCGACCTGGAAACAAAGCAGGTTAAGTCATCAGACCTGGTTATAGGCGATTCTCGCACCGAGATACTGATAGATAATCTGAAGGGATTTCCTGAAAAGGTAGTAATAAAGAGAAATATTCCAAAGACAGAGAAGGAGTTTCTTCGGACTATAGCCAGGGATACCTGGGGGTACTTTCGGGATATAGTGGATAGGAAAAGGAATCTTCCTCTGAACTATATTCAGGTTGCGCCCAAAAAAGCAGTGGGTGATTATGTGAGCACTACAGATTTGGGTCTCTATTTTGTGTCAATTGTTTCTGCTTATGACCTGGGGTTCATAAATAAAAAGGAAGCGATAGAGAGAATAAAAAATAGTCTGGACACGGTGGAGAAGTTAGAAAAAGCGCATGGCTTTATGTATAACTATTACGATACAACCAGACTTAATCCCACGAGTAATTTTATCTCCTTTGTAGATAGTGGATGGCTTATGATGGGTCTAATCATCGTGCGCCAGGCTTTTCCAGAAGAGATGGGAGATAGGTGTACAAGGATAATCGATTCCCGCGACTTTTCCTTCTTTTATGACCGCGCCCAGGGACAGATGCGCCATGGGTACCATCTCGATAATAAGAGATATTCTGAATACCATTATGGGGCTTTCTATACTGAGGCGAGGGCAATCAGCTTGATGGCTATTGGCAAAGGAGATGTCCCGCCAGAGCACTGGTTCAAAATATATCGCACCTTCCCTAGAGAGTGGACATGGCAGAATAAAGTTCCCGATGGCACAGTTAAGAAATATTTAGGCATAGATGTCTTTGAGGGTTATTACGAATATGACGGACTGAAGATAGTTCCCAGTTGGGGAGGGAGCATGTTCGAGGGGCTTATGCCCACTATGGTAATTAAAGAGGCGGAGCTGGGTAAGAAGAATCTTGGTTTGAATAATTCAAGGTATGTTGAAGCACATATCAGATTTGCAAAGAAGAAGGGATATCCGGTCTGGGGGGTGTCCCCGTGCACGATTCCGGGGGAAGGTTATGACGCATACGGAGTAAAAGATATAGGGTTGAGAGGTTACGATGGGGGGGTTGTTACTCCACATGCCACCTTTCTGGCTCTGGAGCTTGTGCCCGAAAGGGCAGTTGCCAATTTGAAAAAGTTTCTCCAGGTTTATCCTGATATATATGGAGAATATGGGTTTTACGATTCAGTAAATGTTGAGACAGGGGAAATATCCAAGAAGTATCTATGTCTTGACCAGGCAATGGTACTGATTCCACTTAATAATTACCTTAACAAGGGAATAATCAGAAATAGGTTCCATAATGATGAGATTGGGAGGAGAGTAGAGTATCTGCTGGAGATAGAAGAATTCTATTGAGAGCATTTCTGTAGGGGACGGACTCTGTGCCGTCCCTTCCTTCGGGCGACCACCCCGATACATCGGGATGTCGCCCCCTACATCTTCATCTAATTCTTTTGGGTGGCCACGGAGTGCCACCCCTACAGGGCGACCACGGAGTGTCGCCTCTACATTATGGTGTGGGAAAAAATGAGAAATCGAAGTTTGCTTAAAAATTTTGCCATACTAATTTCGCTGAGCCTTCTTTTCCTCGTTTGCTTGGGTGAGAAGAGCCTGGCAAAAAAAGAAGAGGAGACTATTACTGTCTGGGCTATGGGTGCAGAAGGAATGAAGATTGCACAGATGGCGCGGAAATTTGAACAGGCTAATCCCGGAATTAGAGTTATTACCCAGGCTATTCCCTGGGAGGCAGCCCACGAAAAACTTATCACTTCTGTGGTGGGAGAGATTCCTCCCGATGTTTCCCAGCTGGGAACAACCTGGATGGCTGAATTTCAAGCTATGGGCGCCCTTGCTCCTCTTAATGAATTCATTTCCAGGTCGGAAATTATCAGCAAGGATAAGTTCTTCCCTGCTTCCTGGGAGACAAACCTCATCAATGGAAGAGTCTATGGAATTCCCTGGTATGTGGATACAAGAGTTATATTCTATCGAAAGGACCTGTTGAAAGAGGCCGGATTTGACCATCCTCCTCGCACCTGGGAAGAACTGGAGAGGATCGGAAAGGCTCTAGTTAAGGACAGGGATGGCGATGGCAAGATTGACCAGTATGGAATGGCGCTTCCGGTTAAAGATTGGAATATCCTGTCAATGTTCATCTGGGAGAATGGCGGCAACATTTTAACTCCCGACAATTCAAAGTCGGATGTGGAAAGCGAGGCAACACGAGAAGCTTTCCAGTTTTATCACCGGTTTTTCCAGGAGAATATTGTTCCCACTGCCGAGGCTGTAGATGTGGACCTATTCCATGCTTTCAGGACCGGGTTCTATCCAATTTTTATCTCCGGCCCCTGGATGATAGAACTCATACGGAATGAATTGGGGAAAGAGTATGAGGGAAGATGGGATGTGGCAATGATGCCCCGGAAAAAATTCCCCACATCATTTGTAGGAGGATGTAATTTAGTCGTTTTCAAAGGTTCAAAACATAAGGAAGCTTCCTGGAAATTTATCGAGTTTATGAGCCAACCAGAAATACAGGTAGAATGGTATAGAATCATCACAGACCTTCCCGCAGTTAAATCTGCCTGGCAGGATCCCTTCTTCAATGATAAACCGATGGTGAGAGTTTTTGGGGAACAACTCAACTATACCAAGTCTCCTCCCAATATTCCAGAATGGGAACAGGTTGCTGATGCTATGCAGAGGCGTATGGAAGAGTTAATCCTGGGCAAAATGAACCTATTTCAAACATTGGGAACATTGACTAAGGACATTAATGAGATACTGGAAAAGAAAGAGAGAATGGCGAGCAAGGGAAAATTCTTCTTAAGTATTGGGGCAATTTTAGTGTTTATATGGGGACTTGCCTTCTTGTGGAAAAGGTATCACCGCAAGGTTAAGGAAATAGAAGTACCAGAGGAGGAGAGAATTTCTGGTGTTAAAAGAATCGTCAGTTCACTCAGAAAATATCATGTTCCCTACCTTTTCATTATCCCCTCCTTAACCATTCTTTTCGTCTTTCTTTTTCTTCCGGTTGTTGTCTCATTCATTACGAGTTTAACCGACTGGGATATCTATGGGCTTGCCAACTGGAAGAATATCTCATTCGTTGGATTTGAAAACTATCAGACACTTCTCCGGGATAAAATTTTTTGGAAATCCCTTTTTAATACATTTTACTTTGTAGTAGTTGGCGTTCCTTTTGCCATTTCCCTTGCTCTTCTGATGGCTATTGTTCTGAATGAAGAATTTATTAAATTCAAATCTTTTTTCCGTACTTCCTACTTTGCACCAGTAGTAACGACACTGGTTGCTGTAGCTGTGGTCTGGCGATGGCTGTATAATCCCGACTATGGTTTAATTAACTGGGTTCTGCAAACAGTAGGTTTACCTCCTCAGAACTGGCTTGGTGATACAAAGTTGGCTATGCCCTCTTTGATTGTTATGGCAGCCTGGAAGAATTTTGGCTATAATATGGTTATTTTTCTGGCCGGTCTTCAGGCGATTCCCGATACTCTCTATGATGCAGCCAAAGTGGATGGTGCCAGTTACTGGCAGAGATTTCGTTATATTACCTTACCTGGGTTAAGATCCACCACTTTCTTCGTTACCGTTACCACGATGATAGGGTTCTTTCAACTTTTTGGCGAGCCTTATGTAATGACAAAGGGAGGTCCGTTAAATTCCACAATCTCCGTTGTTCTCCATATGTATAACCAGGGCTTTAAGTTTTTCCGTATGGGTTATGCTTCTGCCATCGGCTATATACTCTTTGGTATTATTGTGGTTTTTACTATTTTGCAGATAAAACTCCAGAAGGCTGCCTATTAGGGAGTGTGAAGAGGAAATAGGTATTGCAAAAAATGGTAGCCGCAGGCTTTAGCCTGCGTGAAGTGTTCGCAAACTGAAGTTTGCGACTACCAAATTCTATTGAACGGTATCCGACCAGAGGTAGACAGTGATGAAAAGAGAACTGAACTTGGTAAAGATTCTTACATTGATTAGAAGAATATTTATTCATCTTCTTCTATTTGCAGGTCTTGCTATTACTCTGGCTCCTTTTATCTGGATGATTTCCACTTCATTTAAATCTAGTGAGAGTGTATTTACATTTCCCCCTCAGTGGATTCCCAAGCATCCAACTATAGAGCAGTACCAGGCACTATTTCGCGAGGTAAACTTTTTACAATTCTTTAAGAATAGCGTAATTGTCGCTTTTGGAATAACTCTATTTAGTCTCTTTTTGAACTCTCTCGGCGGGTTTGCCTTTGCCAAACATAAATTCCCGGGAAGGGAGAAGATATTTGCTCTACTTTTAGCCACTATGATGGTGCCAGGTCAGATAACGATGATACCTGTCTTTCTTATGTTAAAGAGCGTTGGACTAATAAATAGTTACTGGGGACTGATAATTCCCGCAGGAGCAAGTGCCTTTGGAATATTTTTGATGAGGCAATTTATTACTACCATACCTACCGACCTAATTGAATCGGCGAGGATAGATGGTTGCTCTGAGTTCAGAATTTACTGGACCATTATCTTGCCTCTCTGTAAACCAGTCTTGGCTGCCTTGGGAATCTTTACTTTTATGGGTTCCTGGAATGCTTTCCTCTGGCCATTAATTGTAATGATTAAAGAAAATATGTACACGTTACCTGTTGCCCTGGCTAACCTCAGTGGTCAATATGCAACAAAATTCGGTCTGCTTATGGCCGGGGCAGTGGTGGTGGTTATCCCTGTGCTTATTGTTTTCATTGTGGCACAGAGGTATGTGATTAAAGGAGTTGCCGTAACCGGATTAAAACAGTAGGGGCGACACTCCGTGGTCCAACGTAGGGGCGGGACTCTGTGCCCGCCCAGTAGTGGTGGCACTCCGTGGCCACCCGCTATGGAAGGGACGGCACAGAGTCCGTCCCCTACAGAATCTGATGTAGGGGTGGCACTCCGTGGCCACCCGCTATGGAAGGGACGGCACGCCGAAAAATCGGCATAAACTGCGTCCGTCCCCTATACACTACCCACAAAATGAACAGACAGGAAATTAGACTGAAAGAGGGAAGGTTTGTTCTTGGGGACAAGCCTTTCTTTTTATATTCTGGAGAGGTCCACTACTTCAGAATTCCCAGAAAAGAATGGAGAGACCGCTTAAGAAAGGCTAAGGCTACAGGACTTAATACAATCAGTTCTTATATCCCCTGGTCCTGGCATGAATTGAAAGAGGGGTCTTTCGATTTCATTGGAAAGACCCGTCCCGAACGCAACTTACTGGACTTCATTAAACTTCTGCAGGAGTTTGGTCTATATTTTTTTGCCAGGGTTGGACCCATAAGTAACGCAGAATTGGTTCACGAAGGACTACCCCACTGGCTTTTAAAGAGCCATCCCGAAGTCTATAGTAAGGGTGAAGGATTGAGTGACCTGCCCCATGTGACTCTGGTCTCCTACCTGAATCCCACATTTCAGAAGTATGTAAAGAGATGGTACGAGAAGATATTACCCATTATCGCCAAACACCAGGTCACAAAAGGAGGGAATATCCTCCTCCTCCAGCTATGTAACGAGATAGGTATGGTCCACTGGGTAAACAAGACTGCGGATTATAGCCGAACTGCTACTAAACTGTACCAGGATTTCCTGCGAAAAAGTTATGGTGAAATTAGTAAACTAAATAGAAATTACGGAACAGACTATAGAGACTTCAGTCAAATTGAACAACTGGATGGTCGTGCAGATTCTGACTGGAAGCCCGCGTTCTGGGACTGGGCAAAATTCTATCGTTGGTATTACGCCACATACTATCAATCTTTAGCCCGCCAGGCAATAGCCCATCAAATCACTCTCCCAATGGTAGCCAATATTCCACAATTTTACGATTTTGATGTTCGGGGCAGAGGAATCTATAGTCCCATGACCACCTCAATGTTCCGCGATTTTCCTCTCCATGTTCCTGAGGTGATATTTGGCGGTGCTTACCAGCCTCGTCGTTTGGATTACGATAACTTTCATGATATAGTACTCACTACAGAAGTAATGAAGATGGTCTCGTTTCCAGATGCGCCTACCATCTGTTGTGAACTTCAGACGGGAATGCTACGGGGTCGTCCCAAAATCCATTCTGCTGATGTAGAGTTGCTCCTGAAAGGTTCTATAAGTCAAGGGTTAAATGGAGTAAATTCTTATCTGTTTTGTGGAGGCACAAATCCGGAAGGCTTAGGAGTCTTTGGCTCTTATCACGACTGGCAGGCACCCATTTCTCCAGAGGGAGAAGAGAGGCCGCACCTTGAGCCTCTAAAATCTTTCGGTAAGTTTATCAACACATTTGGAGAGAAGTTAGCATTGACTGAAAAGGAGTTCGATACTGTATTTGGATTCTATACCCCTTACTATGCTACAGAATACCTAAAAGGAAAATTTGCAGAAGAACTTGAGAAGAAGAGAGATCAACTCTTCTTTGACGGGGTGGCGAGACTACTTCAGCTTGCTGGAATAAACTATTCCCTGGAGGATTTACAAAGAAGTTCTATCGAAAAGCTTCTTTCTCATCCCACTCTCTGGGTCTTCTGTCTTGATTTTATGGATAGCCAGACGCAGATGAAGTTAGTCCAGTATGTGGAGAGGGGAGGCAGACTTATTGTCTTCCCCACACTACCTATAATGGACCTATCTTACTGGAAAAAAACCCTTTTACTGGATGGCCTGGGGATAGAAATTTCAGGAAAGCTGAGAGAGAATCTGGTTAAGGTGAAAGGCAGGGAGGTACTCGCACGAGGAGAGACGACAATTTTTCGTGTTAGTGAACGTTCGGATGCTATTGTTGCCAGAACCCTTGAAGGAAAGCCTTGCGGATTATTGAAGAGGAAGGGAAAGGGTCGGGCTCTAATTCTTGGTTTTGGAATTTCTCATGTTTTCGATTACCACATTGACCTAATAAAAGATTTCGCCAGCCAGATGGGCATCAAGCCTTCTATTGTAGTGAAGTTAGGGGAGGTTATGGCAACAGTGAGGAGCACAGTGCGAGCCGTAAACAACAGCAAATATGGGTTTCTCTTTCTTAACAATTATAAAGATGAACCTGAACATGTGAAAATATCACTGAGGATACCGGGAGAGAGGAGAATAACCAGTTTGCCCGAGAGAGGGTTGATATATGTTCCCCAGCGTTCCGCTTCGGTTCTACCGTTAAATGTTCCTTTATCAGAAAAGATTAAAATAAAATGGTCCACTGTAGAAATTTTAGAATATAAAGTTGGTAAACCAGTAACTTTATTAGTGCGAGGAACAGTAGGTGGGGATGCTGAAATTATACTCTCCTGTAAGAGAGCAAAAATAGCAAGAATTGATGGAAAGAGAGTTCCTTTCAATTATGTTGGTGGTTTATTAAAGATTCATTTTAAACCAAGCGGCAAGCAACAAAAATTATCCATCCAATTGTAATAACGTAGGGGCGGGACTCTGTGCCCGCCCAGCAGGGGTGGCACTCTGTGGCCCAACGTAGGGGCGGGACTCTGTGCCCGCCCATTATAGGGGTGACACTCCGTGGTCACCCGAATGTAGGGGTGACACTCCGTGGTCACCCGAATTAAAAGAAGACCGATGCATAGATGGCAAGATCTATCGAAACGCAGGAAAGCCATACGGTTAAGAGATTTCGAGTACAGTAATTCTGATTACGTGTATTTCATAACAATTTGTGCAAGACATTTATCAAGTCCTTTTTTAGATTGTGGTTTAGCTCAAGAAGTATTGAAATCTCTTCTATCTTTGAGAGAGGAAGGGAGGATTTTTCTTTACTGCTACTGTTTGATGCTCGATCATTTACACATCGTTCTATCGCCACGGGTAAGTTGTGAAGGAGAGTGTTCCGAAGACCTTTCAAAGATACTTGGAGATTTCAAGAGCTATACAACGAGGCTGAGCTGGAAGCATGGTATAAAAGGCAAACTATGGCAGAGAAATTTTTATGACCATATCGGAAGAAAAGGAGAAGATTTAATAGCTATCTGCAATTACATTCTCGCAAATCCAGTAAGGAAGGGGTTAGTAGAAAATCCAGAGAATTGGTCGTATTCTGGTTTGCTCGACCCATTGCCCATATAATGTAGGGACGACACTCTGTGGTCGTCCGAAAATATGGGCGGGCACAGAGTCCCGCCCCTACGATTCCAATGGGACGGCATGCCGAAAAATCGGCATAAACTGCGTCTGTCCCCTACGGTCATGATGGGTGGGCACAGAGTCCCGCTGCTACAAAAGGAAAAAAGTAATGGAAGAAGAGAAAAAGTTCGAAAATCCATATGGTTATTTTACCTCTGATGGGAAGGAGTATGTGATTACCCGTCCGGACACTCCTCGTCCCTGGGTCAATGTAATCTGTCCTGGCGATTATGGATTGGTCGTCTCCCAGGCGGGAAGTGGTTTCAGCTGGCGTAGTGATGTGAAGTTGAATATGGTTACTCGCTGGGAACAAGACCTGCTCAAGGACGATTGGGGAAAATATCTCTATTTAAGAGATGACGCTTCGGGTGATTACTGGTCACTTGCCTGGAAGCCGGTATGTAAACAACCCGAAAGTTACCAGTGCCGTCACGGGATAGGATATACCACAATTAATTCCCTTAATAACGAGATTTCCAGTAGCTTTACAATCTTCGTTCCCCCGGATGAGCCCCTTGAAATCTGGATGGTGAAGTTGAGAAACGAATCTTCCAGAAAGCGTTCCTTAAGTCTATTCAGCTATTTAGAATGGCGTCTGGGTGCAGTGACAGATAGTCATAGAGAATTTCACAAAATTTTTATTGAAACAGAATATATGAAAAAAGAAAGTGCTCTTCTGGCAAGCAAGCGCTTGTGGGAACTTGGAAATAGACAGGGACAGCAATGGAATATGGACTGGAAGTATCTTGCCTTCCATTCTTCCAGCATTAAACCCAACTCTTTTGTAATCAATAGAGAATCTTTCCTGGGAAAGTATGGCTCTTTAGAGAGTCCTGCCATCTTGAAAGGAGGCTCCTCCCCCATAATCCCGCTCGCTAAAGGAGGTTCCTATAAGTGGGTTGATCCCATTGCAAGTCTACAACTCAATATCCAGCTTGAAAGTTACCAGGAGAAGACAATCATCTTTACTCTTGGTTGCGCCAAAAATAGGAAGGAAGCGTCATCTCTAATCGCAAAGTACAGGAAGGTGGAGAATGGAGCAGAGGCCTTAGAGAGAACAAAAAGATTCTGGGAGAAATATCTAAAAAGCCCACGGGTCCAGACGCCGGATGAAGGCTTCAATTTTATGAACAATACCTGGCTTAAATATCAGGCCCTCTCGGCGCGGCTCTGGGGAAGGACGGGATACTATCAATTGAGCGGGGCATACGGTTTCCGGGACCAACTTCAGGACAGTCAAATCTTTCTTCCTTTTGCACCGGAATCGACCAGGAAGCAGATTCTTCTCCACGCCCGACATCAGTTCAAAGATGGCACAGTCTACCATTGGTGGCATCCTCTTTCCGGAGAGGGAAGAATTACCGGGAAGACTGACGACCTACTATGGCTTCCTTATGTAACAATTAATTATTTGAAGGAGACAGACGATTTTACCATCCTTTCTCAAAAGGTTCCCTATCTTCCTGAACCCGGTAAAACGAGTAAGGGGAGAGGCCAAACCGATACATTATATAATCATTGTAAAAAAGCAATAGAAAGAGTCTTCAAGAGGTTCAGTCGGAGAGGACTTCCTCTTATTGGAGAGGGTGATTGGAACGACGGGATGTCTGCTGTTGGCTGCAGGTGGAAAGGGGAAAGCATCTGGCTGGCACATTTTCTTTACGGAATTTTGAGAGATTTTGCCGAAGTCGCAAAAAGAAAGAAAGATAAAAACCTTGCCCGAAGGTATATCCAGAAAAGCAAAGTTTTAAAAGAAAAGATAAATAGGTATGGATGGGACGGGAGTTGGTATATTAGAGCTACAAAAGATAGCGGCGCTCCCATAGGGAGCTCCAAGTGCAAGGAAGGAAAGATATTCCTCAATGCGCAGACCTGGGCAGTCATAAATGGCGTAGCTCCCCAAGAGAGAGCTGAGAAGGCTATGGAATCGGTGGAAAAAATTCTGGGAGCAAAGTATGGGCCGCTCATTTTCTATCCAGCCTACTCACAGCCAGATGAAACCATAGGTTACCTTACCCGCTATGCGCCCGGCGTAAGAGAGAACGGAGGCGTATATACCCATGCGGCCGTTTGGGCAGTGATAGCAGAATGCATAATGAAAAGACAGAAGAAGGCCTGGCAGTTCTATCTAGGGATATGTCCAGTCTATCGGGGAAACGATTCCGAGCTATACAAGGCTGAACCCTACGTAACCCCAGGCAATGTGGACGGTCCTGCTTCACCAAATTTTGGTCAGGCTGGCTGGACATGGTATACCGGTTCTGCTGTCTGGATGTGTAAAGCGGGAACGGAGTGGATTCTGGGAGTAAGGGCGACATTTGACGGTTTAATTGTTGATCCTTGCATTCCCCGGGAATGGAAGGGATTTAAGATGGAGAGGAGATTTCGGGGAGCCACGTACCAGATAGAGGTGGATAATAGTAGAGGTGTCTCTTATGGAGTAAGAGAAGTAATCGTGGATGGGAAGAAAGTAGACGGAGGTACAGAAGTCCTTCCTTATGCAGTCATTCCAGTTTTTGGCGACGGAAAAACTCACAAAGTTGTAGTCAAACTCGGTTAAAACAAAATTTTACAAAAATTTTACAAATCTTTTACACGTCCGTAATATCTTTAGTATATACTATTAACAAAAGGAATATTCCGAAAAGGCAAACTCCGAGAGATCGGAGGGCGCAAAGCTCAGGGGCCAATGCAGGGAAGGCCTGAATCTGGGGCCTTCTAAAGTTAGGTTTTCCTGTTCAGTCTGCCGAGCTGCCGATAACGCTTTTATAAACGCTATAGGTAGCTCGGCTTTTTTAATATATGCATAAGGTTGAATTAAATTTTTTACAGGGGGAGGTGATGCACAATATCAGCAAGTCCATTTGTGTTTAAAAAATCTATTTGAAAAGGAGATGAAAAAAGATGAAAATGCGAACTATGAAGACTATTTGGTTATCAGGAATGCTAACGCTGGTTCTACTTCTTGCAGGCTTGGGAACTTCTTTAGCAGTATTGGATGAGACAGGTACAGTTTCTGCCACAGCTACGCTGGGAGCATCTACCTCACTGTCAGTCCAGGCTAAGAGGATTAGCGACGACGGAGATGTTACCTCAGTCGATTTTGGTTCTCTACCTGGAGGTACGGGAAATAAGTTAGCTCTCCGTTATGTGGAAGTCCAGGTGGCGAGTAATTACGGAGCGTGGGAGTTAGAGATGTACACCGCCAACTTCACCGTTCAGCCTGATACTACCACTTGGGGATTCCAGTATGGTGGAATGAAAGGCTCGACTGCTGGTAATCGCACGGGTATGGTCTGGCAGGCCTATAGAGCAACCACAAGTGTATCTGATCCACCAGTTGCTCTTACTGGCTGGACATATCTCAAGGATAAGAAAGACGTAGATATTCCAGGAACAGGGCCTGACGAGAGCTGGGCCACTGCCCATAATGATGGCTACACTAACATTGCTTATGGCGGGCCAGATTATATGAATGTGGTTGAACCGGTCACTACAGGAGTTCCAGACACTGACAAGAAATTGATGGTCTATCTTGGTGGTCTTTTCGGCTCTGCAGCATCGGACTCGTATAGTACGGGAATCGTTTTTGATCTTTATCACGAATAAAAGAGGATGTAGCTAGAGAGCGAAGCTCTGCTTGAATGTAGGGGCGACACTCTGTGGTCGCCCAAAATAAGGGACGGCATGCCGAAAGGTCGGCATAAACTGCGTCCGTCCCCTACAGGAAGGGCAAAGCTTACGCTTTGTTTCTACAGAATCCGATTTATCCTGGAGGAGTTAATGTTAAGGAGAAATTTCTATCTCTTAGTGGCACTGGTCTTTCTCAATTTCTCTCCTTTCCTCGTTTATGCCGGGATTGGTGTAAAGCCGACAGTGACCGAGCTTAGCCTTTCCCCGGGAAAGAGGAAAGCAGGGACTTTTATCGTATTAAACGATGGAGATAAGGCTGTCAAGGTGAAAGTGGACCTGGAGAATTGGGGGAGAAAAGAGGAAGGAGTTGAGGTTGATTCCTGGCTTAAGGTTAAACCGCGTGAATTCGAACTTGCTCCGGGAAAGGTAAGAAAAGTGAAATATAAGATAGAAGTGCCAGAAGAAGCTAAGGGTGAAATGATGGCAATGGTCTTTTTCGGTTCTCTTGCTCCTGCAGGCGGTGGAGTAGGTATAAAAACGCGCTTTGGAGTAAGCATTTATGTAGCTATTAAAGGAACAGAAGTTATAGAAGCTAATATTGAAAAGTTTGATGTGGCGAAATATGCTGGCGAAAACTCAGATAATTACGGAATCAATTTTGGAGTGACTGTGGAGAATATGGGCAACGTCCATATTCGACCTAAAGGGAAAGTGACTGTAGATGACAAAGAGGGCAAGAGAATAAAGGAGGTAGATATCTTCTATGGCTTTCCAGTTTTCCCTCGGGCTAAGAGAACATTTCCAGCAATCTGGAAAAGAGGAGTGCTTCCTCCAGGCGAATATAAGGCGAAAGCTACTATCAACTATGGTGAGCTTTATGGTCTGAAAGATAGAATTTCTTCGTATGAGGCTCTATTTTCCGTAAATGGACAGGGTAAAATATCAATAGAAGGAAGAGAGAATGATTAAGAGAATTTTGAACATAGCTACCATCTTGAGTTTACTCCTTTCGTTATGTGGAATCGTCTTTGCCGGAGTTGACCGCACAGCTGAAGTGACTGTGAATAGTGTTGTGGAGCAACCCACTGCTGGACCCGTTCTGGACGATTTCAATGATGGTAATAGTCGCAACAACTGGTGGCATGAGACTGGCTCATTTTCTGATGGGGGAGCAAGCTGTGTTGATTCTCGGGATGCGACTTCTCCCCAGGAAGGTCTATTCTGTTTGAAACTCGATTATGATGTCTCTGCTTCAGCAAGTTATGCTGGTTACTGGAGTCTGTTGGGAGGGGAAGACCTAGGTGGCTATACTACTATCTCCTTCTGGGTTAAGGGAACAGTTGGAGGAGAGTATTTTAAAGTAGAACTTAAGAATAATAGCACTGACGATGATCGTAATCGTGCAGCAGTCTATGTTACTGATTATTTAGATGGCGGAGTAACCACCAGTTGGCAAGAGGTAACCATTCCTTTCCATAACTTCGTTAATCTTGACGGTTGGAGTAATATGATAGAGTTGGTCTTTGTTTTTGAGAATTCCCAGAGCGTTACTAACGAAAGTTCCACTCAAGGGACTATTTATATAGACACAATATCATTTGGCAGTTCCTCGGTAAATGAGGTTAGAATAGACTATTTCGGAGATAAGTTAGGAACTTGTGCTCTTGGTGGCAATATGGGAGATATGCCTACTTTAGATTTTACCCATTCGTTTACTACTGAGCAATACAGGTCTTCCCCATCTGCTTTGAAGTCTTCTTACAATGTAACTGCACCGGGTTCCTGGGGGGGCCAGTTTATAATATTCGGTGGTGGAGAAGATGGCTGGACTGAAATTCCTCACGATTTCAGCGACTATAATTATGTCACCCTCTGGATAAAAGCTAAGTCTGCAACTGAGAATCCCAAGATTTTAAAGGTAGAAATGGTGGACCGTGCCAATCCGCCTTTTCCCGAGCCTGTTTTTCTGAGAAAGATAAGTAGTACCGACTGGCAAAAGTACACCATTCCTTTGAGCGCATTCGCTGGACTGAATAAGAATAACATAAGTAAGATGACTTTCGTTTATGAGGCTTCTAGAATAGTTGCTGATGGAGGCAATAAGACCGGAGTTCTTTATATAGACAATTTACAGTTTCAGTTTGAGAAATGAGAAAATCTATTTTGAGGCAGATACGTAAAATGTTTGAACCAATTTCCCAGAACATGCTGGCTAAAAGATCGCTTTTGAGCTTCCTATTGGTAGCTACTATTCTGATAATGGCAGGGAGCTCAACGGTGTCGTATGGACAGAGTACTCTGTCAGTTCAAGCAAAAAACGTGAGTAACGATAGTGATGCTGCCTCGATAGACTTTGGTCAGCTCCCTCCTGATACAGAACTTGGTACACCAGATCAATATATAGAGATAGATTATGAATCCGACCAGTCTCTCTGGTTTATCGACGTTTACACTGACAACACGAATTGGAGTGGCGGAGGGTTCCAGCGGGGAGGTTTGATTACTGCTGACGGGAAGCAGAGGGCTCCTTTATTGTGGCGGGTTTATGATGATGTACAGGCAGGAGGTGTGGTTTTCAGCACTACTACCGACTGGGCCTGGTTTAAAGATAGAGGTGACTGGGATGACCCCAATACAACTCAATATGATGAAAGCTGGGCTGGGGCTTTTAGTGGTGGTTATGCAAATATCTGTTATGGCGGACCGGGATACACCAATCTGTCTCCCTATCCGAACGATCCTCCTGACCTTAGACCTGCGAGTTCGTCAATATATGTTTACCTGGGAGGACTTTTTGGAAGCGCTGGAGCAGGAGAATATTCAACAATAATTTCATTCGACCTTTACCATCTTGCTCCAGAGGATAAACCGGTCATTTCTCATGAGCCGATAGAGGAAATCGGAATTATCGGAAACAAGATAGTATTTATTGCTAAGATTACTGATGATAAGTCGGTGGAGAGTGCCACCATTCACTACAAAATAGGCAAGAGTGGCGAGTGGCAAATTCGCGCAATGGCTTTACAAGGGAGCCTCACGGAGAAAACAGCGACTTATATTCTGCCTTCTCAGGTAGTATCTCAACCATGCCACATATATTACTGGTTAGAAGCTGGCGATGGTGAAGGCAACATTGGTAGCTGGAGAGATGAATCCTGGCCACAGATAATTGAAGTAACTCAAAGCATCACCGGAACTGTCGGGGCCAAAGGTGGAAACATAATTCTCCCCGATGGGAATTTTACTGACGGTGAAGTTATAGTCAACATTCTGGAAGGAGCGCTAAGTAAAGACACTAAAATAACCATAGAACAGATTACGGATTTAAGCAGAATACCAGGCTATTCTGGAACAGGGAATTGGCAACCTGTCGCAATTTACAACTTTATTCCGGAAGGTACAAAATTCAAGAAGCCAGTCACAATGACTCTACTCTACTTCGACCTGGATAATGATGGCAGGCCGGAAGATTGGAAAGGGAAAGAAATGGAGTTTAACGAGAGTCAACTGGCTTGCTATTGGTGGGATGGAATTACCTGGAGGCCGGTGGGCGGGAAGATTGATGGCGACAGAAATATTACTACGATAAGGGTAAGCCACTTCAGCTATTATGCTCTGTTTAAGGCTCGGCCAATGGGAATTTCCGAATACAGGCCCGAGGAGAGAATTATTACTCCTGCCTATGTTGACGGGAAAAATGATGTTGCCTATTTCAGTGGTCTAAGTGGACAGATTACGACTATCAGGATTTACGATATCACCGGCAAGAAGATAAGGACAATCGAGGGAGAGCCTTATGAATGGGATGGCAAAGATGAAGATGGAAACATAGTGGAAAGTGGAGTATATATCTATCAGTTTGAAGCGAATGTAGATGGAAAGAAAAGATTGGTCAGTGGTACCATAGCCGTAGCGAAATAGCGGTGGCGTATCGGCGACACGCAGTTCACCCCGATGTATCGGGATGGTCGTCCAAACGAAGGGACGGCACAGAGTCCGTCCCCTACAGGGAATCATGTAGGGGTGGCACTCCGTGGCCACCCGATAAAACAAAATGCATATTGCGGTTTTAAGGAGGTAAATCTGATGGGGAAAGATAGAACATCTGGTGAGAGGAGAAAATTTGACCGCTTTGCGGTTAAGATTCCCGTAAATTGTAAAACGGTCAGTCCGGAAAGAAAACATACGGGGAGAGGCTTAGTCCATACCACTACAAAGAATATCAGCAGTAACGGTATTCTGTTGAAGTGGCCTGGAGAGTATCGGTTGCCTGAATTTTTGAAATTGGGAATAAGTGTAATACCCACTTCAAAACCGATAGAGTCGATTGCCTGGACGGTCTGGACTAAGGAAAAGAGTCGTCGAGGTAAGGGCAAAACCGAACTGCCCAACCAGTATGATGTGGGATTATCTTTTGTTGAGAACGAATACAGCAAAATTCCCAGGCTGATTTCCCGGGAGACTGATTTCTACTGGGAGATATTTGAGAAAACAGGCCATATTCAGGCTTACCTATTGCATAAGGGAGTTCGTAAAGAATGTGAAGAGATTTCCAAGGATGGATAAAGATGTTTAAGAAATTTTTGTTCTTCATCTTAATCTTCGTAGGGTTAAACGTGGCGCCTAACACACCACACAAGGTGTATTCTGCCTTTAAGGATAGTGGCTGGGGGACTCGCTCGGCTGGAATGGGTGGTGCCTTCTGCGGATTGGCTGACGATGCTTCAAGTCCACTCTGGAATCCTGCTGGACTTGCCCAGATGAAATATCCTGAAGCGAACTTTATGTATTCCAGACTATATACGGGTCTTGATGGAGTAGATTTAGGCCTGAACTACTTCTCTTATGTGCTTCCCGTACATAGAGTTGGTGCGTTTGGAATTAGTAGGGCGGGATTCATTTCTACTAATCTCTACAAAGAGGAGACCTATACTCTCACCTATGCAAGCAAGATTAATGATTTTGTTCCCAGATTAATCCCGGAAGTATTTACGGGTGTAAATCTGAAGTGTTTGAGTCATGGTTATACACTGGATGAGTATTCGAGGGGAGACCCTGTATTTGCCAGCGGGCGTTCCAAAGCCAACTTTACATTCGATATCGGGCTTTTGGTCAAGCCAAACCTGCCCAGGTTCTCTGGACTATCTATAGGTATGTGCATAGAGAACATCACCACGCCCGATGTTGGTTTAAAGAGTAGAGATAGAGTTCCTTTGGAAGCGAGAGTCGGGTTTGCTTATAGAATGAAAGGATTTAAGATACTGAGGAGAATTATAGTGCGGGATGTGACACCGACGCTCGATTTCGCCTATCGTTTTCAGGATTGGGGGAGCCTGGAAGATAAGCTAAACGTACATTTAGGATTAGAGGGCTGGTTCGTCGAGAAGATGTTAGGACTTAGGATGGGCGGGAATATCAGGGAAATTACATTTGGTTTCAGCTTTAATAAGGCTCTGGCAAGATATTTTGGTATCCAGCTTGATTATGCTTTTATCTTCCCTCTGGAGATAGTAGAGACCTACGGTTCTCACAGGATTTCACTTACCGTAAGATTTTGATATGTAATGTAGCTGTAGAGCGATAGCTCTGCATTGTAGGGGCGGCACTCCGTGGCCGCCTAATGAAAGGGACGGCACAGAGTCCGTCCCCTACAGGGAGGCAAAGCTTACGCTTTGCTGCTACAATATTTAAATGGCAAAAAATAAAAGAGAAAGGAGGAATTGTAAATGGACAAGAATGTTATCTTTTCTTCTTTGGTGGTGCTGGGAGTCTTAATTCTGTTTGGATGCGTTCCATTAGAGGAGTACCGAGTAAAAGAGGAAAAGACAGTTAAGGAAGCAAAGGTAGTAAAAGAAGAGAAGGTAGTAAAAAAAGAGAAAGTGTCAGTGGAAAAACCTGGAGACATCCTGATGATTGACGACTTTGATAATGGAGCAAAGCCCAATAACGTGGGAGGCGATTTAGGAGCATGGGACCGCGACCCTGCGGATGAGACACAGACCTGCAGGGAGTATTTCACTTCTGATGTCAAGTGCGGAGAGAAAGGCTACTCTATGAAGCTGGACTACGATGTCGATTCTCCCAGCCCTGCCTTTAATGGTTATTGGACTAAACTGCAACATATCGATGTTACTCCCTACAAAAATTTCGTCTTCTATGTAAAAGGCGATGAAAAGGATGGTTTCACTACCCAGTTTAAGATTGAACTGAAAAATACGAAGAAAGAAGTGGGTAAGTATTATGTAAAGGGAGTTACTTCAGACTGGCAGAAAGTAGTTGTTCCTCTTAAGAACTTTGTGGGAATTACTGACTTCAGCAAAATGACTGAATTCGTGATAGTATTTGAGGACAGAATAGCCACAGATAGAGAGGGGGCAATCTATATTGATAATCTCTATTTTTCAAAATAAAAAAAAGGGGTCAGGGTGATTTTTTGCAGGAAATAATGTAGGGGTGGCACTCCGTGGCCACCCAAATGAAGGGACGGCACAGAGTCCGTCCCCTACAGGAAACCCCAAATGAAGGGACGGCACAGAGTCCGTCCCCTACAGGAAATGATGTAGGGGCGACACTCCGTGGTCGCCCAAAGAACGGAAGTTAAGGAGGTGAAGAATGTTTCGAAAAAATTACATCAATCTGGTAGTAATTCTCCTGGTATCAATGGTATTCATGGTGACAGGAACGAGCAATGGGGCAATTCTTAAGGTGGCAGATTTTGACTCAGGACAGAAGCCGAACAATCTGGGAGGAGACTTTGGTGCCTGGGACAAAGACCCCACCGACTTTACGCAGACGTGCATAGACTCGTTTTCCTCTGAGGTGAAGTGCGGAGATAAGGGTTATTCGTTGAAATTAACCTATGATGTGGACTCTCCTGAACCTGCCTACAATGGCTTCTGGACAAAGTTGCAGAACCAAGACTTGAAAGCCTATAAAGAGCTTGTCTTCTTTGTCAAGGGAGACGAAGAGAAGGGTTTTACCAAGAGGTTCAAGGTGGAGTTGAAAAATCCCACACAGGTGGGAAGTTTCCTCGTTTCCGGAGTGACCAGCGAGTGGCAGAAGGTGGTAGTCCCCCTTAATAAGTTCAAAAGAATAACCGACTGGGGCAAAATGACTGAATTTGTGGTTGTCTTTGACGATTTGACAAGCAATCCCAAAGAAGGCATTATTTACTTTGATGACATCTATTTCACCGATGGTAAAGGTGTTGAAGAAACCAAAGAGACTAAAGAGGTCAAAGTAACCAAAGAGGCTAAAGTGGCCAAAGAGACCAAAGAGACATACCTTCCCGATGCTGTTATAATCAGTTTTGATTCCGGAGACATCCACATTTCAGCAAGAGAATTTCCCAAGATAAACAAGATGGTAGATATTTTGAAGTTAAATCCCAAATATAAACTACGCATCGAGGGATATTCGGATAGCGTGGGAGTTGATGAGTTGAACCTTCTCCTCTCCAGAAAGAGAGCAGCAATCGTTCTGAACTACCTGGTGATAACCGGAGGAATCGATCCCGACCGTCTACACGCTGTGGGTTACGGAGAGGCTAAACCGATTACTGAAAATGATACCTGGCAAGGGAGAGCACTCAATAGAAGGGTGGAATTGGTAATTATTGAGAAATGAGGTGACTCTATTTGCAAAGGGCCAGAAAAATAGTTAAGAATTGGTTTGTCATTTTTTTCCTTCCGTGTATTCTTGCGGGTTTGAGTTTTGCTGAAGTTCTGGACAGCATGGACTCATCTGCTAATTGGCCGGTTGAGACTGATAGTGGAGCAAGTCTCTCTACTTCCACAGTCAGTGGCTTAACGGGGAATGCCGTTCGACTGGACTACGATATCGATTCCGGGGAATGGGTTGCCATTAATAGAGAAGACTTTGCCAATGTGGACATCTCTTCGGGAGATGCTGTAAGGTTTTACTATAAGGGGGCAGGAGAATCCAATCACATAAAATTTCAGATAACCGATACTGACGGTGATGTATTTGAAAGGAAACTGGCTAACCTTTCAAATATTTCCACCTGGACTCAATCAATTTTAACATTTGACAGCCTCTCCCACTGGGAAGGAACCGGGAATGGTACGCTGGATAGAGGAAATATTTCCCAGATAGGGTTTGCTATAAACGTGTCGGAAGGCGGGAGTGGGAAAGTTGCGATTGACAGCTTGGAATCTTACCAGTTAAACACACCCTCAGTCAGTCTTCTCTTCGATAACTTCAATTGTGGCACACCACCCAATGACCTTGGTGGTAATGCGGGAGCTATGTCGCCCGGTGGAAACTACGACCCTTCTATAACCTATGACTCTGGCAATGCTAAAGAAGGAGTCTATGCTCTTTCCATTACTTACGATTTTTCCTCGGGACAGTGGAGTGGTTACTGGAGTTTTATAAGGAGTGACGAGAGCGGTTATGACTTGAGTGGATACCAGAACCTGAAATTCTGGGTGAAGGGAGCAGCAGGTGGTGAAAAATTCAAGGTGGAGATAGCAGATACAGGAGATACGCCTGGAACTGAGCCCGAGGTTCAAGTTACAAGTTACATCGGGAGTGTGACCACTGCCTATCAGGAAGTGACGATACCCCTTGCAGATTTCGCAGGCCTCGATACCAGCGCGGTAAGGCAGGTAAACGTAGTCTTTGACCAGACTCCCAGGACTGGTAAAGTTTACATTGACAACATAAGATTTGCCGGGCCCGGCAGTTCTTCCGGGGGTCCGATTAGCGTTCTGGACAAGATGGACGAGCCTGCTCCTATTTCCGGCTGGCAAAATTATGGATGCGATGAAGATAAGGGAGTTACGACTACATCATTAGATACCGTATCTGGCCAGGATGGAAAAGCATTACAGTTGACCTATAAATTTAACCGGGGAGATATTGACGATTGGACAGTAATGGAAAGAGATTGGGGAAGGAATATTGCCGGAAGTGATTCTTTGAGATTTAAATATAAAGGAACAGGAAGAGACAACAACCTGGAATTGAGGGTAATGGATAAGAATGGGACTATATTTTATAAAAAAATCTATGACGTCACGAATACCGGAGGGGAGTGGAAGACTGCAACCATCCCTTACGAAGAACTCTCCCTCCACAAAAGTGGAACATATAGTAATGGCGATATTGCTGATGCGCTCGATTTAACGAAGATTGCGGGTATCTCTTTTGTGGTGAGCAAGGGAGACGGCGGGAGTGGTACTCTGGTAATTGATCAACTGGAAGTTCTGGAAGTTGATGATTTCAGAAAAGGGAGAGGAGATTCCCTGATTCAAAGTATTGTTGTCCCGGACAATCCCATCTCACCTAACAATGACGGGATTAAAGACAGAGCCAGTTTTAAGTTTACACTTGCCCGTTATGCGAATATAACCTTGAAAATTTATGATTTAGCCGGGAATTTAGTAAGAAAGATTGATGGGGGTGAAAAAGAACCGGACGTAGAGCATACAATTTACTGGTATGCAAGAGATAATTCTGAAAATTTAGTGAGAAACGGTTTATACTTATATCTTCTAGAAGCAGAGGATTTAGACAAGAAGACAGACCAGGTAAAACATGTCATCGGCGTAATCCGCTAAGCAACTCAATGTAGGGGCGACACTCCGTGGTCGCCCTGTAGGGGTGGCACTCCGTGGCCACCCGTTAGGGACGGCACAGAGTCCGTCCCCTACGGGAAAAGGGATGTGACATTATGCGTCATGCAGTTCATAAACTTTTTTGGATTGTTCTAATCGCTTTTGCGTTAAGCGTCGCCCATCACCCGCCACAGAAAGTAGAAGCTGGAGCTTTTGACAGGATAGGTATTGGAGCCCGACCAAAAGGAATGGGAGATGCCTTTACCGCAATAAGTGACGACGGAAATAGCATCTACTGGAACCCTGCTGGCATAGCGCGGATAGAAAAGAGCGAGCTCAGCGTAATGCACAAAGACCTCTTCAGTTTAGGATTGATAAATTACGAATTTCTGGGCTATGTCCATCCCAATGTTGGCAATGGTTCGCTGGGGTTTAGCTGGATACGCCTGGACACGACAAAAAATGTAGAATTTATGGATTATACGGAGAATACCTACATCATAACCTATGGGGTCAAAATAGCAACCCCATTCAGTTTGGGAGCAAATATAAAATATTACTCTGTAGATTATAAAGACGCAGGGAGCGGGATAGGAGCGGACATTGGTATTCTATACAATACTTTTGCTGGACACTTGAACCTGGGGCTTCTATACCAGGACTTCAATCGACCAAAAATAAGGTGGGAGACCCAGGCAAAAGACCAGCTTCCCGCCAATTTACGGCTGGGAATAGGATTTAGACCCAATCCCTTTATGAACTTTGCAATCGATATGGACAGACTATTGGAGAGTTACGTTGAGACTCACCTGGGAATTGAGTGGTGGTTACGGAAGAGGGGAATAGGTCTTAGAACAGGTTTGATTAATCAGGATAAGGGTAAGTGGAATTTTACTCTGGGGGGAAGTCTCGGCTATAGGTTTTTCCGTTTCGATTATGCCTGGGAGAGACACTATGACCTGGGAAGCACGCACTTGTTTTCCATGGTAATAACGTTTTAATGTAGTGGTGGCACTCTGTGGCCACCAAATGAAAGATGGCAATGTAGGGGCGACACTCCGTGGTCGCCCAATGACAGGGACGGCACGCCGAAAAATCGGCATAAACTGCGTCCGTCCCCTACGAAAAACTTCAAAAGAAGGGACGGCACAGAGTCCGTCCCCTACAATCGCCGATGGGACGGCACGCCGAAAAATCGGCATAAACTGCGTCCGTCCCCTACGGGAGTTTTGGAGATGGGGTGCAAATTGATGAGGAGAAACAGGTTATCCACTCTATTGGCTGGATTGGTAGCTTCGGCGGTAATTTTTATCTACTGCCCGGATGCCGAAAGCAAAATCCTTTTGGTGGATGATTTTGATCATCAGACATTTCTCAATAAGCTGGGAGGAGAAACCTACCCATGGAATGTCAATCCCCAAGATAAGTCGCAAGGTTGTACATCTTCCTTTGATTCCGAAATTCGTGTGGGCGAAACTGGCAGTTCCCTGAGGCTGGACTACGATATTGATTCCACCCTTACCTATATGAGGGAATTTCCCGATACTCCTTACTACATTTATGACTACGATACAGATTCGATTATTGGCTTTGCCAGCGAGGTTCCCCATACTTCCTATAACGGCTTCTATTTTCTGTTGAACAACGTCAACCTTAAAGGTTATAAATATCTCATCTTTTATGTTAAGGGAGACCCGCTACAGGGTTTCACACGGAAGTTTATTGTTGAACTGAAGAATATCGACCAGACCGATAAATTCCTGGTTGAGGGAGTAGGTTCTTCCTGGCAAAAAATAGTCATTCCATTGGGGATGTTCAAGAGAATAGGGGAATGGAGAAAGATGACAGAGTTAACGATTGTGTTTAATGAAAATGTGACCAGAAAAACAGGAACCATATATCTCGATAATATCTATTTTGCCCAGTCTTCTGAAGAAGGGCTGGGAGAAGAGCCTTCTTCAACCAAGAGTTCCCCACAGGGAAACCCAAAGGATTATTCTGAGGAGAAAAAGACAGACCTTGGAGCCACAATTTACACTGGCTATTCTTATACCCCTGAACAGAAGAACGAAATATTCAGCAGGGGAATTCTCTCTCTTGAAGGAAGACTATCAAGGTTTAGCGGGAAAATGGAGGTTGCAGCTGAGACGCAGAATTTTGGAGAGGCGGCATACGGTGTTGAGCTGGAAAATTGGCCTTTTGAAGAGACTCGCAGACAATCTCCCGATATTGAATTCCCTACTCTACAATTTACAGTGAACGATATCCTCCCTCAAGCTTCGAGGATCACTCTGGGACACCTCTGGCTTGATTCTACCCGCTATACTTTTAATCCTGTTTACGGATGGAAAGGAGTCTCTGTTGATGGGGACTATCGTGGACTCAACTACAATACTTTCTTCATCAAGCAGCCTTTCAATTCCTTCACTTTAGGAAGCCATTTCCGACAATACTGGCAATATTTTCGGCTGGAGGCAATTGGAATTCACCATTCCCAGACAGCACGGCTTTCGGGCTCTTCGGGAGAAGACGGAACGCTGGAAGTAGAGCCAGTGGAAAAAGACACAAGCTTTATGTTTCGAGTTTTGGAGTACTTGCTTAGCCATCGAATCATATTTGAAGGAATTTATGGACACGACATATACCATCAGTACGCTGAAGTCGACCGTACCGACCCCACTGAACCGACCTATAGCCAGAAGCTGGATAAGGCAATTTCTCGTTATGGAAATATGTGGCGAGGAAAATTAATTTTCGATAATCTCCTCTGGGGAGGTTCAAAACTTAGTTACGGGTATCGGTGGGTTGGTGAAGATTTTAAGCCAGAGTATCGTCAGGAGCCTACGGTTTTCGACGATGTAGACGGCGACCAGAAGGGCTATAACGTTAAGTTTGAACAGTCACTAAAAGGATTTGTCGCCTCGGTTGCTTACGATGACATAACTCGCAATTCCGATAAAGATTATGGAAGAAAACGTACTAACCTTAGCCTGTACTACTATGGTTTTCGGGGAACGGAACTGGGAATATCCCGGGAGTACCGAAAAGAAGATTATCAATATACCAGCATCCGTTCCAGCCTGGATGTGGACAGGAATGAAAAAGTTGGTGTGAGCGAACTATATCTACGTTTCCACCTCGTCCATCCAGTAACTCCCGGAATCAGGCTACCGCTGGTATTGTGGTTTAAATTTAGGAGAGAAGATATAGAACATCCTCTCACAGGTGCCAGTTATGTGACCGATTCTTTTCAGACCAAGATTGAATACTATCCGGCACCCTATATAAAACTTTTAGGGATGTACAAGACCACAAGATTCGGAGACCCCAGCTGGGAACCGAAAGGTTATCCATATGCTGATAACTTCGCCCGAATAGCCCTGGAAGTCATGTTTTAATGTAAAAAAGGGGACAGGCTACTTTTTCGCCCAAATGTAGGAGCGACACGCAGTTTACCCCGATGTTTCGGGGTGGTCGCCCAAATCAAGGGACGGTAATGTAGGGGTGGCACTCCGTGGCCACCCAAATGAAGGGACGGTAATGTAGGGGTGGCACTCCGTGGCCACCCAAATGAAGGGACGGCACAGAGTCCGTCCCCTACAATCGCTGATTACGACAATGAAAACAAGTATAAATATTAGGAGAGTATTTTTTGCTCTCCTATTTTTTATTCAATTAAGCCTTCTGACGGGATTTCCTGCCCAGGGGATGACAGATGAGGAATTCCTCGATATGGTGGAAGAGGATACGTTCTGGTTCTTCTGGAACGAGGCGAATCCATCTAATGGACTGATTCAGGATAGAGCGAGGAATTTCACTTCCGATATATATAATCGTGCAAGTATTGCCTCAGTTGGGTTTGGATTGACCGCAATATGTGTAGCTCATAGTCGGGGATGGGTAAGTTATAACGAGGTTTATAATCGTATTCTAACCACTCTTAAGACATTTAGAGACGGACCTGTGCAAGATAAGAATGGGTTCTTTTATCACTTCCTCGATATGGATACCGGAGCCCGCTATGGTGGTTCGGAAGTTTCTTCTATTGATACAGCCCTCTTCTTCGCTGGCGCTCTGTTTGCAGGTCAATATTTCAAAGGTACAGAGATTGAAACCATAGCTGATGAACTATACCGGGCAGCCGACTGGGAATGGATGAGTAATGGTACTGAATTTGTGAATATGTCCTGGACACCCGAGTTTCTATTTGGTCCTTCCTACTGGAGCAGTTTCAACGAGGGAGTTCTTCTTGACGTGTTAGCAATAGGTTCACCCACTCATTCCAAGAATACAGATTGCTGGATGGATATGCAAAGGTTGAGTGATAGTTACGGAGGATATACTTTAATCTACTGTTCACCATATAACCCCCTGTTTGTCCACCAGTATCCACACATCTGGGTTGATTTCCGGCGAAAAGAGTATGGAGGCACCAACTATTTCGAAAATTCAAGGAAGGCTACTTTGGCAAATAGACAGTTCTGCATTAACCACCATGATGATACGAAAGATGGTGACGATTATTACACTACTTATAGTTCTAAATGCTGGGGTTTGACTGCAGGGGACGGCCCCAGTGGATATACTGCCTATGGAGCAGAGCCGGGAGGAGGTCTTAATGATGATGGCACGGTGCAACCTACAGCATCGGCAGGCTCCATAATGTTTACGCCAGAGGAGTCGATAGAAACATTGAAGTATATGTACGATAATTACAAAAGTACCGTCTGGGGCAAATACGGATTTTGCGATGGATTCAATCTTGACCGAAGCCCGGATTGGCGCGCGGAAGATGTAATTGGAATAAGTCAGGGCGCGATAATGTTAGCCATTGAGAATTATAGAACGGGAATGGTCTGGGATATCTTTATGCAGGTTCCTTATATTATTGACGCTTTAGATAGGATGGGATTTTCCGACACAAGAGATAATTCTCGACCAGAAAAGATCAACCTTAAGGCAGAGGCAGGTTCTAATACCGGCGAGGTAGTATTGGAATGGACCGCTCCGGGAGATGACGAAAACATAGGTAAGGCAAGTGAATATATAATCCGTTATTCAGAACAAGAAATAAATAACTATGCCACCTGGTCCGGAGCCAATGACGTGACAGGTGAGCCGACTCCCAGAGATGCAGGAGGAAAGGAGACTTTCACGATAAGTAATCTAAATCCGGGGAAAAGATACTATTTTGCCATCAGGGCAGTAGATGATGTAGGAAATAAGTCGATTCTTTCCTCAAGCTTCTTTACTTCTCCAGACAGGAAGAATAGCAAATTGAACAAAATCTATCCCAATCCATTCTATCCGGCAAAAGACCGCACTGCCACAATTTCCTACAATCTGAATAGAGAGGCAAATGTAGTAATTGAAATCTATAATATTGCTGGTGAACTGGTAGAAGAGTGGAACGAAGGCTATAAATCGGAGGGAGAGCATCAAACTAGCTGGGAAGGAAAGAATAAGGGGGAGAGGCGGGTAGGTTCGGGAATATATATAATCCTTCTAAGAGAGAACGGTCTGGCTGCGGACAAAAAGAAGATGGCTGTCATTAAATAATTTTTTTTACCCTTGACATCAACCTATAAGGATAGTATACTATGTTTAGATTCGTAAACATATGTTTATATTAGCAA
>Ga0307376_10001161_pt1 | contig 29375 bp, 35 predicted proteins | sample TR2MG_FD_202536 | JGI IMG/M metagenome (GOLD analysis project Ga0307376, IMG submission 202536) | Soil microbial communities from Risofladan, Vaasa, Finland - TR-2 | ecosystem: Environmental > Terrestrial > Soil > Coastal area > Acid sulfate soil | place: Finland: Risofladan, Vaasa | collected...
CTGGTACAACTGAAGAAACATATGCCCAAGCTACACTACCAATTGTACTTCCATCTGTAGCGGTTGCAAGTGTAAATATTTCTTCTCTAAATTCTCCCTGTGCTGTATAACCTTTAACACTAACTTTCATTTGTCTCTCAGCATCTGCACCCATATTATTATGAAATGCAACATTTCTTGGTACTGAAAAAGTTGTACTCTGAAAGGTTGTAGCGGCAGTTGAATTTAGCCATCCATATGCAGAACAAATTCTTGTTGAATGTGTACTAGCATAATACGGATAAATATCGTATTTTAACCTCTTTTGTTCAAGCTTTAATGTTTTAACATTAAAGTCACCATCTCTATATCCTATATTTCCCATTTTCTATTATACCTCCGTAGGTAAAAAACCTACGGTGCCCTTAAAGGCACCGGAGGGCTTTATGCGTCTGTAAAATGACCAATGCATATTGCCTTGTCATTAATCCTCGTCATTTCGTACCAAGCGTCAAGTAGAACCTTGTGGACTCTTTCATCGTCCTCAGTTACAACTTTAACCTTAGCTTTCTCCTTCCAAACGATTCCTGCAGCTGCACTTGGGTCTATCATAAATGCATAATGTCCTGAGATATTAGCACCTGCTCCCCATGTTGTTGCGGCTGTTATCTGTGTTGAGACCTCTATAATGATACCAACGTATTCCTCGATGACTCCTCTTGTTACAACCATTGAACTGCCAAACTCTGCAGCATTTGTAAACTGAGAACTCTTCAAGAGAAATTTGTACTGTGTTGGGTGTACCATCAACACTGACTCTCTTGGTCTCTTTGCAAAATCTTTCTTCTGAAGTTCAATCTTCATATCTATAACCTTATCAACTGTAATAACATCTCCAGTTTCAAGGTTTGTGGTAGCTGAAGCGTCTCCGCCATATACACCACTTGCGTTACTTGACCCAATGGTTGCACCATAGAGTATTGCGGCTGCATCTGTTTCTATTGTATTAAGATACTGCCTAACAAGCTGTTTGTGTGCCATTTCAACAATTGAAACCCTTGTAGCTGATGCAGTTTCAAATGAAATTGCACATCCGCCAAGTTTTACGTCTGTTGAATTTAGACTAACTGTAATATTGTCAGCACTGTCAAAAGCTGTCATAACCCTTGTCTTTCCTTCTACGTAATTTGCTCGTCCACCCATAAGGTCAACGTCTCCTATCTTTGGAATAACAATTGTTACATCATTATTTCCAACCAAGTCGTTAAACTCAAGGAAATACTTTGAAATTACTCTATCAGGTTGTGCGTCAAAAACGATTTTCTGGCTCCATGTACTTCCCATAACTGAACCAATACCGCCGGTTTGTCCGCTCCAACTTGAACTTCCTATTTTTGTTGTAGAACCAACATCAAGTTGTTCTGGTGTTTTTAATATATCTGTCATTTTTATTCCTCCTTATAAATGTAGTGTTCTTTTTGAATAATTGCCATCAACAAGTTGTTGTCTAGCAAGAACATCACATATTCCTGTCATAAACGTTTTACTATCTAACTGTTCAATACTCTTTTTTTCTGCTTTTACCTTAATAGGTTGTCCGCTTGCTTGTGTAGGAACAGTTTTTGAATCAAGTTTTTCAGATGACTTTTTATCCAAAGCCATTTTTGTTATTGTTTCAAATTCTTTTACAACTGTTGCATCCATCTTACTTAGTTGCTCAACAGTTTTCTTCTGACCAAGTGCTTCAAAATCCATAGACAATTTTTCAAGTCTCTTATTATATGCCAATTTTTCAGCATCTGCTTCTTTTGTCTTAATTGAATTTAGTTCTACTGTCAGACTTTCTAAAGTTTTCTTTGTTTCTGAAATATCCTTCTCAAGCTTTTCATTATCAGCTTTAAGTGATTTATTCTCTTTATAAGCTTTAGCCAACTCACCCCTAACTTCTTTAATAACGGTAAGTTGTTCTTTCAAGTCTTCAGATGAATCCTCTTCTTTGGATTCTTCCTCAACCTTTTCTTCTATAAGCTTTTCCTCAACAGGAACCTCTTCAACAGGAGCTACTTCAACAGGTTTTTCCTCTGCTGGTACTTCTGCTGGCTTTTCTTCTACTTTTGGTGCTTCAACTGGAGCTTTTTCTTCAAGCTGTTCTGAAGCCTTTTCTTCAACTTTTGCCTCCTCTACAGGAGCTTCTTCTTTAACTGGCTCTTCAGCCGGCTTTTCTTCCGAAGCCTCTTTCTTTACCTCAGTAGCTTCTTCTTTTTTCTCCTCCTCACTTACTTCAGGAGTCTCTTCTGTTTTTTCCTCTTTGCTCATTTTTAATTCCTCCTTTAAAAGTTATAAGGATAAATCCCTTCTGTTATTTTCTTTTTACTTCTCTCATTATCTGTTGGTTTATTCATCCCTGTTTCAATTACTTTAATAATATCTATTGCTTTTTCAACTTTAACATTTGTCTTTGGAACTTTTACTGTTGTAAACATTTTATTTGGGTAGTTTGCCATTATTATTCACCCCTCCAAATTCCCTAAATATCTATCGATTAAATGTCTGAAATATGATTCATGTCCATATCTGCTAGCACCAAACTTTGACATATTTTTCTTAACAACTGAATTTGCTGCCATAAATGCTCTTCCTTCTGCTGACTGTTGACTTCCAGTTTCCCCCAATACTTTTTTATATGTTGAGTTAAATACTTGCATCCACATACGTTGTACTCTAGATGGATATTTTTTTATCCGTGTAGGTAATTCGCTTACACTAGTGTATGGCATTTTTATAAAACCGGGGTTAATGTATTTCCTTTAAACGCACCTTCACTTACAAGTGAAAGTTCACTAAAATCTAAATCTACTCCAATGACACCAAATTCGTCATCAAATAATTTCATCGAATATATTGTAGCACTAACATCTGTGATAACACCATCCAAAATATTTAATGCGTGTGTAACATCATTAATGTGGCCTTCATATCCAATTGATTTAGTAGCAGGTATCCAAAATAATCTATCAACTACACCAACTGTTGACCCAACTTCTTTATCTTTATGGTCAAGTTTAATTGGTATTACTTTTCCTTTATATTTTGCAACTGCTCTTTTTAATTCTGTTTCTTTGTAGTACCTTTCTTTATGTCTTCCAGTACCAAGCATTGTACCACGAACTTTAAGTGGTAACCTAAACTTTTTCATATTGCTCAACGACTCCGATGTTTTTAACGAAGCATTAAGTTGCTCTGGTGTTCTCGAATCGTATTTATATAATATTTTATCAATTTTGGCCAAGGTTTCTCTTTCTTTAATACAATCTCTAACACTAAGTTCAGATTTTATTAATTTCTCTTCTAATTTAACATAATCTATCATTGTTCATCAAGTCCATCAAATTTTTCGTGAAAATCTAATTTTTCTTCTATCTCTTTATGAAGTTTCTCAATTGTCCTAGGCGTCAATCCCTTCCCACTTTTATTGTGATAAAACATATGCAACATACAATGCGTTAACGATAACTGTTCTTTTGAAATATTATTAATATCCATACTTTCTGAAATAAGCTCTGGGGAGCCCTTGTGAGGCTCCAAAGAGCCAGGAACTGGGTGAGAAACTTGTAAATGTGATTCTGCATCATCTAACTTTTTCATTAATTGTTCATATGTTTTTTTATTCATTATACCCTATGTTTAAATTCTTTAAACTGCATTAGTGTATTATTTCTATAACCATACATATTATTTCACCGAAGGAACGTCTGGGTTTATCTTCTGTTGTTTTTTTATTCCACGTTGTGACCCAGCTGGACTTCCTGGTTTTGCAGGAAAAAACGCTTTCTTATCTGAAACTTTCAAATCTTTATCTTCGCCAACTTTTTTAATATTAGCTTTGTTTTCCATATTTTTACTTAATTCTGCTTTAACATTTTTTGTAGTTTCAAGTCCTATCATAGAACGTGATTCTTCAAGTGTGATAACTCCTGCATCATAAAGTTCAATAGCTCTCTGACCTTTAACATCAGCATCTTCAGCTATGTCTTTAAAATGTAATGTTGGAGCTTTGAATCCAGCTTTTTCTGCATAATCTTTAAATATATCGTTAAATAATATTTCTACGTATCTTTGATTTGCTCTAATAACACTGTAAAAATGTCTTGACTGAATTTGAACTGTAGACCTATTTCCACCACCTGAATCAGAACTACCTGTTAAAATAGATTTAGGAACTCCAAGAGCGGCTACAACAGCATCAAGGAAATATGCAGCATAAGCATTAAAGTTTTGATATCCGGGTGATAACATACTAAGCTTAACTCCTGCAGGTAAGAATACTTGTTCTTGTGCTGATATATGACTAAGAATACCAGACCACTTTCTAAGTTCATTAGGATTTTTAGTTTCTGTTTGTCCAACTATAATCGGATTTGCGGTTTTAACAGCGGCTTCTGCAGCGGCATGTTCCATATTCATTAATCTAATTGTCGTGTTATAAACTGGTTGTAAACTTGATATACCTGTAAATTCATCACCAAAAGTATTAAATCGTAAATGAGCAATTCTATCAATTGGAACTTCAATATTTTCTGCTACGCCGTCATTACCATAAACAACCTGCGTATAAGATTTTGGTGTTCCTCTATCATTAATAATTATTTTACTAGTTGTTTTATCTGTTGTAAAACCAAAATTAACAGGATTAACATGCTTTAGCAATAATATTTTATTGCCTTTTACATTAGGAACTTTTTCAAGATATCCATCGCCAGCTACATCGGTATTAACTGATATTTGCCAAAATAAATTAGTACCTCCACTGTCATCAATTAATTTTTTACAAGCGGTAATTCCTTTTTCATCTTCACCTTCAATATCATAACCACGAGTAATAAGTTCGTCTGCCCTAACATTAACTCCTCTAAAAATAAATTGATTTGTGAGATATAATTTTTGGAGTAGTCGTGTTGTGACCATCCTAGAAACTACACCTGGAACATCCTCTACTGGGCGTTGCTCAAGTGCAAAAGAACTTAATGAAGTTTTTGGAGCTATAGGACTATCGAAGTCTCTAAGAAGTAATTCCTGTGTGGCAACCTTTTCTTTAAGTTGCTCTACATCTTTGCGGGAAGGTAGTTTTAAAAATTTACCAATCCCTTCAATAAACCCGGCCATATTTTGGGCTAATCCCTATTAAACTAGTATACAAATATCTATCTCATAATACTATATGTCACTTTAAGTATATAAATCTTTCTATTTTGTGTTCATTTTTTGTTAGACATAATTACAACTGCCCCGTGGTTACCAGCTGGACCAGCTGGACCAGCTGGTACCTCCTTTCAACCTTTTCCTTAATATCTCCTTTTTCAAACCTTTCCATTACTTTCCTAAACTTAAGATATGAACAAACCATTTCCAACCTTTTCCAAAAAGTTGGAAAATGGTATAACCTCTTTCCAATGGTACTACCTTTCTCTATCACTATGAGGTACCACGTGGTACCACGTTGTACCATTTTGTAACAGGGTATACCTGTTTGAAAAGGTTATAACATTGTATACACAGCTGTACCTATAGCTGTACGCGTATTCAAAAATAGTGTGTATTCCACGAAGGGGATTTAATATGAAATTAAAATCAAAATACGAAATATCAAATCCTAAGCGTTTTATGAAACGTTTTTTTAAGAAACATATCTTTACAAGCCTCCAATCAAAAAGTCTTAACCTGGTTAAAGGCTCGCATTATGGGACATATTTTGGTGGGGTGGATGAATCACTTTATTACAATTTTCAAAATAATCATATTTTTAATCCAAAAATTATACTTTGTAAAATACGAAAGATTTAAATAGTTAAAGTGACACATAGTTAATTGAGGGCTAAAAATGATAGGGAAACAAATAGATTACGAATTAAGAAAAGGGATGTCTTCACGTTTTAACCAAAAAATGTTTGGTAGAATTTGTACCAGAATGGTAGATGAAAAAAAATATTCATATTACGTTCCTGGTGTTTTAGATAATGTACCACATTTTAGAATTTTTGAAGGAAGGATTTTTGTTAATACATCATTAAATATTGATTTTAATCCAATTATGAAATATTGTAATAAATTTAATATTTCAACATCAAATAAAGATGAAGATGAACTTTTTATAAGAACAGCAAGACAAAAATGGAGATTTCATGCTAGAGAACGAGAGATTGAGGTTGATAAATTATAATGACAATAGATATTGATGGGCCAGGAAGAGGAGGAACACAAATTTTAGCTGTAGATAAATTGGGTATTACAGATAAAGTTTTAAAGATGTATAAAGATGGAAAATCTGCAAATTACATTAGTGATTTTTTAGCATCAACAGATATTAAAATTAGTCCACAATCAATTAATAAATGGTTGAAAAAACAAAAACGAAGGGTTTTGGATAAACAAAAATCTGAAATTGTAAGTTACAAAAAATTTGAAATGATGTGTATTGATTATCAAAAAGAAATAACAGTAATTTTGGATGAAGTTAAAGAAACAAAAAATCTTGCATTAAAACAAGGAAAATTAGATACGTATGTAAAACTTGTTGAAAAACTTTATAGAGGATTAGAACTTTTAGCTAAACTTATGGGAGATATTAAACCAAGTGGTGCAGGCGATGTAAACATTATCATCAATGAAATAAGCAAAGATATGTTTAAAGAAAATAGGCAAACACGAAATAAACTTTATGGAAAAAAAGTTTTCGATGTTGAAGCCGAAATTGTTGAAAATGATAAACAAGCTGAAGAAAAAATAAAAGGTGATAATAAATGAAGAATGTTTTGCTCATAGGTTGTGGACAAGTTGGTTCAGCAATTAAACAAATTGAAGAGGAAGCTGGAAATAAAGTTTATATTACAGAAATAGATACTTACCCACCTGTAGAAATTGAATATGATGTATGTCATATTAATATTCCGTGTAAAAATAAAGATATGTTTATTAAAACAGTTTCATCATATTTAAATAATTATATTATAAAAGATGTTGTGATTATAAATTCAACAGTCCCACCATTTACAACAAAAGAACTTAGTAAAAAAATAAATGTTCCAATAGTACACAGTTTTGTTAGGGGAGTTCACCCAAATCTTTATGAAGGAATTAAAATATTTGAAAAACCTGTTGGAGGAACATCTAAAGCAGTTGAACTTGCTTGTGAACATTTAAATAGTATAGGAATAACTACTTACAATGTTGGGAAAGCAATAAATTCAGAACTTGGAAAAATTTTATCAACAACTTACTATGGTTGGAATATTTTATTTTGTAAAGAAATTAAAAAAATATGTGATGAGATTGGTGCAGATTTTGATGTGGCGTATATGTGGGCAAATAAAACTTACAACGAAGGTTATACCAAATTAAAAATGGAACATGTTGTAAGACCAATATTATATCCACCAAAAGGAAAAGTTGGTGGTCATTGTGTTTCGGAAAACTTTGAATTACTACCGGAATCAAAAATAAAAAAAATAGCTAAAGAACTAAACGAGGAATAAAGATGAATGAAGAATGGTTATCAGAACGTATAAACGAACTCAGAACAAAATATAAAATACCAAAAGAATTTAATGAAACACAATATACAGATAATCTTACAAAAGTTAATTTATTTTTAGACGAACATAAAAACGATAAAAATATTAAACTTATAGTTAATGAAGAAGATGAAGATGGTGATTCATATTACTATTCTTTTTTCTATGATGGAACATATTACAAAATTATTTTAGACTCTCGTTTTTCTTATGATGGTTTAAGCAAATATTGTATCTTTTTTATAAAAAATAAAGAAAAATGGAAAAAAGATTTTGAATTTGTTAACGAAAAAGTTTTAATTAAACCTGGTGCATATACAATTGCAAAAGGTTCGTATGGTTTATTTTTAAAGAAAATTAAAATTGAACATACTAAAGCACCATTTTTAAATGATAATACGGAAGATAAAGTTTTCAAAAATATACAAAACTTTTTTTCAAATAAAAAATTCTACAAAGATAACAATATGCCATTTAAACGTGGAATACTTTTTTATGGTACACCTGGAAATGGTAAAACTATGTTTATTAAATATTTCACAAATAAATTAATAGAAGAAAAAAATTATATTGTTATTGTATATGACTGTAAAAATAATGAACTATATGAAGATTCAGTTGAATATCTAAATATTGTTTGTGGTAATACACCACGAATAATTATTATGGAAGATATTGATGGCGTTTCAGATTTTCATAGAAGTGAACTTTTAAATTTTTTGGATGGAATAAAACCACTTAACAATACATTTGTTATAGCTACAACAAATTATCCTGACAAAGTTGACCCAGGACTAGTTAGTCGTCCAAGTAGATTTGATAGAATTTATTTTATAGATAAACCAAATAAAATAAATAGAAAAAGGCTATTAAAATTTTATTTTAAAGAAGCATCAGATACAGAATTAGAAGAATATGCTTGTATGACAAAAGGTTTTAGTGGAGCATATTTTAAAGAATTATTTATTATGAAAAATATAAATAATATAAGTATTATGGATGCAATAAAAAGTATAGATGCACAAATAAATTTTGTTAAAGAATTTCATTCAGACTACAAAAATTATATGGGATAAAATGATTAGAAAAGAATGGGTAAAACTTATTGAAAAATACTCCTTTATTGATAGGTCAGAAATAAAAATGGGTTGTTTATTTTTATATTATACAAATAAAGGAAAACAATTATTCAAAAAAATACCGATTCGAGTAATTGAAAATAAATTACAAAATACAATATTAAAAATTGAAAATGAAATTGGGGTGAGTAAATTTGGAAAATCAAGAAATAGAATCTTCATCGGTTGAAACTTTAAAAAAAGTTAAAATTTTACATGTTCAAGTAATTGATGGAAATGAAGCAGATATTTATGAAATTGGTGAAGAATTAAAAAAATGGAAAGAAAGTCTTCCATACAAACTTGAACTACTTGTTACAAATGATAAAGTTGGATTAAGAGATGTTAACACACTAATTAAAGAATTGTGGAAATTAAAAAGACAACTTGATGAAGATAAAATATTTAAGGATGATAAAAATGACAACTAAATGTCCAGTTTGTGATTCTACAAATACTAGACCATTAATAATTGATTTAGCTACTTGTGGATTTTGTGGACATATTTTTAAAGCAGGTATTGTAAAACCAGAAGCATACAAATCATATGTAAGTTCTGCACAATTAAAAGTAAATAAACGTGCCGCAAGTAATGCAAAAAAAGTTGCAGATATGAGATTAAAATTTTTACAAATATTTAAAGACTCTGGAAAACTACTTGAACTTGGATGTGGACATGAATTATTTTTAAATGCCGCAAATAATGCAGGATTTGATGTTGAAGGTACAGAACTTAGTAAAGCACTTATCGAACAAATATCACACAAAATTCATTATGGAAATCCAAGTGAAATAAAAGAACTTGATAAATATGATGCAGTATGTATGTTCCATGCATTAGAACATATTAATGACCCAATAAAAGAAATTAGAATACTTGTAGAACATATGAAAACAGATGGTGTAATGATAATAGAAATACCTTCTCTTTTATTTTTTGACTACGATATTTCACCAAATGATTTTTATGAAGGATTACATACACAATACTTTGGACAAATGAGTTTAATAATATTTTTAAAAAGATGTGGCTTATATCCAATATACCAAACTACTTGGTGGGATGGAAATGTTGCAGATACAATAATCTGTGCGGTAAAAGATTCTTCAGATATAGAAAATCATATACAAAAAAGTTTAAAAGATTTATTGGGTGAATAAGAAATGAAAAAAGTAGCATTCGTAGGTAATTGGTGGGGAACTCCTAAAGGACACTCATATGTTGTTAGAGATATGGTTACAGCACTTTTAAGTGATAAACATGAAGTTCATATGTTTAGATGTGGACTTAATGAAATAGGTGTAGAATTTCCAAAACTTACATCATTGGAATCTTATAATGAAAAAATAATTCCAAAAAAAGAATTTGAAGAATGGTTGGATAAAATTAATCCTGACTTTTGTGTATTTAATGAATATCAACAATGGTGGGATGAAGACCATAACAAATTAGATATTTGTAAAGAAAAAGGAATAAAAACTATTGGTTACCTTGTTTATGAAAGATTAAATTGGGATAAAATTAATGACTATAAAAAATATTGGAAAATAATTTCTCCAACAGGATTTATGACAAAATTATTAAGAACAAAAGGACTTTATAATGCTATCCATATTAAATGGGGGGCTAATTTAAAAGAAATGGATGCAGTTCCAAATCCACCAGAAAAAAATAAACTTATCTTTTATCATTGTGCTGGAAGTGGTGGTGTAGGAAATAGGAAAAATACTACTACAGTTATTAAAGCATATAAAAAAATTCAAGATAAAAACACTGAACTTTTTATAACGCATCTTAATAGCAAAATATTTACACGAAGAGAAATTATTGGGTTTATGAAATATGCCGATGTATTAATTAATACTGCTAAATGGGAAACAATAGGTCTTAATACATTAGAAGCAAATGCTTGTGGTATACCAGTTATAGTAGCCGATACACAACCAATGAATGAACTTATTAAAGACAATATTAATGGATTTACAGTAAAAGGAGCTGAAGTAAAAAATCCATATATTACTTGCCTTTCATATGAAGTTGATGAAGATGAATTATCTAAAAAAATGGAAATGTGTAAGAACGAATTAATTTTAAAAACATTAAAAAATAATGCAAGAAAATTTGCAGAAATGAATTTTAATTGGAAAGAAAATCAAAAAGATTTTTTAAAACTATTCAGGTGAAAGCATGAGAAAAATATTATTGATAGGATTTGGAAATATGGGTAAAAACCATTTAAGAATTTTACAACGAATAAATAGGTCTACATTACATACTATAAAAGTTTGTGATTCAGATAAATCTAAAAAAGTAGATTATACTGATTATAAAATTGCTATAAATGAATTTAAACCAACAAATGTAATTATAGCGGCACCAACACCATTACACGAAGAAATGCTAGATTATTGTATTAAAAAGGAAGTCCCAAGTATATTTGTTGAAAAACCAATAATAGCAAATGGAAATGCAGAAAAATATTTAGACAGAAATATTAAATCTAGAATAATGGTTGGGCATATAGAAAGATATAATCCAATTGTTAATAAATTATCACAATGGTTAAAGGGTAAAGAAATTGATACTATAATTTGTACACGTTCTGGATTGTTAAAAGTAGAAGAAGATTTATCAGTTGATATTGACCTTTGTATTCACGATGCCGATGTTTGTCAACTATTAACAAGAGATTTTAAAGAACACCTTGGTGGGTTTAAATTTAATCTATTAGGTAAAGATAATAAATCAAATAGTTGTAATATATTAGCTAACATAAATGGTGTAAATTGTTTTTTACACGCAGATAACAAAAGTTCATATAAAAGAAGAGAAATTAAAATTATTGGTCCTGGTTATGAAGTAGAAGGTGACTACATTAATCAAAGAATTTGGATTAATGGAAAAGAAGAAACAATTAGTAAAACAGAACCATTGGAAGCAGAATTAATAGAATTTTTTAATAATAATTATAACATAGACGATTTAATGGAAGCAATAAATAATTTGATAATTGTTGGTATGATATAATGAAACCAATTAGATATTATGGATGGACTGGGCATACAAACTTTGGTGATGATGTATGTAAAGAAATAATAAAAACATTAAAATTTACATTTAATAAAAAATCTGATACAATGTTATTTGGTGGCGGAACACTATTACCATTACATCCAAATCAAAATCTTTATAAAGAAAATATTGGAGACCTTGAGCCAAAAAGAAAAATTATTTTAGGTAGTGGAGTATTAGGAAAAAATGATGCAGCAAAAATAACAGCAAAAAAATTAGTATCATATGATGATGAACTATCCTTTACAAAAAAATATTTTAAAGATTGTAAACATATAGGACTTAGAGATGAAGAAAGTAGAAAAATTTTAGGTATGGGAGAAGTTATTGGAGACCCATTATTTTGGGTAAAAATTAACCGTTCCATATACAAAAAAGAAATACCTGAATATGCCGTATTAAATATGGGATTTAGTGAAGGAAATGTTATTGGTGATGTTTCGGCACAACTTAATTATGCAAAAGAAGTTTTAAAATTTACAAAAAAGTTTGTTATAGGAAAACTTGGATTAAAAGTTGCAGTTTTACCGCTACAAAATTACGATATTCCATTTAATAATATGGCCACTGTTTATCTTGGTCAAGATAATATATTAAAATTTGAAATAAAAAATAAAATATCACAAATTTTAGAAACTATGACACATGCAAAGTTTGCTATTACATATAAACAACATGGAATGATTGCGGCCATTGCATCAAATATACCAGTAATTCCTATGGCATATAGTAAAAAAACAATAAATGTTGCTAAAGAATTTAAATTAGAAAACCATATAATACCGCTTAATAAAGTTTCAGAAAAAACATTAGAAGAGAAATACCACGCACTAAAAGATTGGCCATATAAACGTATAGAAAATAAAAAGGAAGAATATAGGAAAAATACATTTAATTTTATTAAAAAAATAAATAATGATTTCAAATGAAAGCAATAATTTGGGACTTAGACGAAACTCTTTGGAAAGGAACAGTTCACTACGGTGAAACTGTAAAACTAAAACCAGAAACTAAAGAAGTTTTGAAACAATTACACAAACTTGGAATAGTACAATGTATTTGTTCATTTAACCCATCAGAATATGTTTTGAAAAAATTAGAAGAATTTGATATGATTAAATATTTTACAATTATAAGTGCACGTATGGATAAAGGTAAACATTATGTTATTAAAGATATGATAAAAACATTAAATTTTTATCCAGAAGACGTTTTATTTGTAGATGATATTCCATTAAATCGTGAAATGGTTAAAATGTTTACAGGGTGTAACGTTGATTATGATGAAAATCTTTATAATATAATGAAATATTTTGATACTGATAGACTTAGATTAATGAAAGAACATCAAATTAGAGTTACAGCTGAAAAAGAATGGAAAGGAGATAGGAAAGAATTTTTAAAAATAATTAAAAATAAAATCAAAATTAAATTAGCTACAGAAGATGAAATCCCAAGGATTACCAACTTAGCAAATAGAACTAATGAATTAAATGCAGCAAGAAATAGATATACTGAAGTAGAAATAGAAAAGTTTATTAAGGATAAGAGACAATACACAGTATATGTAGCGTATCTTTCTGATAAATTCGGTGATTATGGACTTGTTGGAGAAATTATTATTAAAAAAGAAGATAATTGGGATATTACAGATGTATGTGTATCTTGTAGAACTATGGGACGGGATGTTGGTTCATCACTTTTTAAATATGTAATTAAAAAAGTAAAAAAAATAGGAAATATTACAACACTTACTGGACGAGTAATTCCAAATCAAGATAACTTTAGAATGGCACATCTTTTTGAACGATGTGGATTTAAAAAAGAAAAAATATACGAATCAATAATTTACTATACTTATAAAATAAAATGACAAAACTTCATCATATCGGAATAGTTGTAAAAAATATTGATAAATATGTTGATATTTTAACTAAACTAGGTGGAAAATATATGTTTGAAGGAGTAACTGATGATTTTGAAGCAGAATGCGTTTTTATACAATTTAATAATACATTAATTGAATTAGTAAAAGGAACTATACCTGGAAATCATTTAAATAAATTCGTAGAAAAATATGGTGAAGGATTACATCATATTGCAATCTTAACTGACATTGAAAATGGCAAAGCTGGAGCATTACCTAAAATGAAATGTTTATTTAATAAACCAGATAATGAATGCCGCTTATTAATTGAAAAGGTGAAATTTGATGAATAATTATGATGTTAACGATTTATATATTAAATTTAATACAACAATTAATTTTGATAAGTGTATTAAAATACCAGAATTAAATATTATAATTGGTAAAGATACTGAAATAGGAGCTGATACTATAATACGTTCTAATGTTGTAATAAACAGTGAAGTAACAATAGGAAATAAATGTCATATTGGAAATTTTGTTTTAATAAGAGAAGGTGTTAAAATTGGCTACAATACAAAAATTGGAGCATTTAATGCTATAGAAACAAAAGCAAGAATAGGAGATAATGTTAGAACTCAGGGGCATTGCATGATTTCCGAATATAGTGAAATTGGCAACAATGTATTTTTGGGCCCACATTTTAATTCAATGGGAGATAATACTATAGGAGCGCCGGTCGACGAATATATAGCTAACCCACCAATTATAGGAGATAACTGCCGTTTTGGTTCCGCTACAAAAATAATACCGGGTATAAATATTAGTAGGGGCACCATTACTGGAGCCATGACATTATTAACAAAAGATACGGAACCAAACTCATTTTATTTAGGTATACCAGGTAAAAAAATAAAAACACTTACTAAAGATTTAATAATATGATTATTTGTAAAAAAAAAGCATGTTGGTGAAAAACGTTGATATGGATTGCAAAACCAAAATTAGCATATGATGAAACCCGTATATTAGGAGATATAATGCGGACAGGTGTATTAGCACAGGGTAATGTAGTTAAACAATTTGAAAAGAAATTTGCTTTGAATTTTAAAACTACCTATGCTGTAGCTTGTAATAGTGGTACTGCCGCACTTCATATGGCTTATTTAGCGTTAGACCTAAAACCAGGTGATGAAGTTATTACAACTCCATTTACTTTTGTTGCTACAATTAATATGATTAAAGCGTGTGGTGCTATACCAGTTTATATAGATATAAAAAATGACTTTAATATGGATGAAGACTTACTTGAAGCGGCTATCACTAAAAAAACTAAACTAATAGTACCAGTTCATTTATTTGGTAAACCATGTAAAATGGATAAGATAATGAAAATTGCTAAAGCATATGGAATAAGTGTTGTAGAAGATTGTGCACAAGCATTGGGTTCAGAATATAAAAGTCGTCAAATTGGAACATTTGGAGATATAGGATGCTTTGATTCTAGAGCAGGCGTTACAACAAATAAAGGTATTGTCTCAATATCTAAAATAAAAGTTGGAGATAAAGTATTAACACATAAAAATAAATTTAGAAAAGTAACTAAATTATACAAACGAAAATATAAAGGAGATTGGTATAAACTTTATTTAAACGGAATGAGAAGTACGGCTTCTTGGAAAAGCAGGTATTTATGTGCTACAAAAGAACACCCAATATTGATAAATAGAAACGGAAAAAAAGAATGGATGAGTATAAAAGATATTAGAAAAACAGATATGTCTTATATTCAAAAATCAAAATGTAAAATATGTGGAAAAATAATTCCATTTTATTGGGATTTATGCGAATATCATAATCCTGCCGAATTACCAGAAAACAGGTTAAAAATATCTAAAGCAAAAGATAAAGGAATAACCGCAAATGTAGAAAGAAGTAAATTTAAACATTTTTATAAAGACATATTACCGTATGCGAAAAAATTAGAAAAAGATGGATATAGAGTAATACCTGTAGGTGTAGCAGTACCTGATATAATTGCTATTAAAAATGGAAAAATAACAGCATATGAAATAGAAAATCAAAGAACGCGAAAGAGAAAACAAACTAAGTACGGCAAATTATCAAAATATTATGATGATATAAAATGGATAAAGCCAGAAGCAAAAAGAAATAAAAATAAAGCCAAACACACATATTTTGTAGATGATGAAGGAGATGTATGCGTTCCTATAGAAAAAATAGAAAAAATAAATAGGTCAGAAAGATTTGTTTATAATTTAGAAGTAGAAAAAGACCATAGTTATTATGTTGGAAAAGTTGCTGTACACAATTGCTTTAGTTTTTATCCTACAAAAATGATAACTACCGGTGAAGGTGGAATGTGTATAACGAATAATAAAGAACTTGCAGAAAAAATGATGGCCATTAGAAATCACGGAATATCTGGGTCAGCATATGAATACATATGTTTAGGATATAACTATAAAATGACAAACCTTGTTGCAGGAATTGGATTAGTTCAACTTGATAAATTAGGACATTTTATTTTTACAAGACGAGATATAGCAAAAGAATATAATTACTTTTTAGAAGAAGTTATAGATGTGCCAATAGAAGATAAAGGAGATTTTCACGTCTATAATAATTATTCATTTTGTATTAAAAATAGGGATATGTTTATTTTAAATATGAAAGAAAACAATATAGATTGTAGAGTTTATTACCCAAAACCATTTGCAGACTTACCTAATGCTACACGCATTAGTAAAGAAATAGTTAGTATCCCAATAAGGCCAAATTTAACAAGTGATGAGGCCAAACATATAATTTTTAATACAAGGGAGATATTAAAATGCAATGGCAAAGCCTCCTCAAATGGGGAGTCGCATTAATAGTCGTGCCATTATTTGTCGCATATCAATATAAAGGAAGTAAAGTTGCATTGGTTATTTCAATATTATGCTATGGAATAACTTTAATAAATTATAGAAAAGAGCAATTAACGCATAGACCACAAAGTCTAGATATAAAAATATATCGTTAAAGAGGTGTCGAAGTTGAGAGATAAGTATCAAAACACAGGATTTAATAAAATATTAAATAAGGTAAGAGCAGAAACAGTTTTAAAATATGTGCAGGGAAAAAAATGTTTAGAAGTAGGATGTGGTGAAGGACAAATAACAAAGTACTTGGCACGTAAATTTGATAAAGTAAAAGCGGTTGATATAGATGAAACTCTATTATCCTATGTAGGAGAACCAAAGAATGTAGAATTAATGTGTGTGGATATTAGAGACGTAGAACCTGAATCAGGATATGATACAATAGTTTGTACAAATGTATTAGAACACGTAGATAATCCAATTGAACTTATGGAAGTAATGTCATTATGGGGACATAAAAATTCAGTATATATATTTTCAACACCAAATGCACACAGCATTAATAGAATTATAGGAACAGATATTGGTATGTTAACTCACGAAGAACAATTGGGTAAACATGATATTGATGCTGGGCATAAACGTATTTATAATATTAAAACATTACATGAACACGTTGAAAAAGCAGGATTTAAAATTATAACGTCAGGAAGTACAGTTTATAAACCATTACCAAACAATATAATGGCAAAACTACCAAATAGTATAATTAAAAAATGTTTACATATGCCAGTAAAGAATTATGGAGCAGAAATCTACATAATTGCTAAAAAATGATAAAAAATGCGAATACTCCTTGTACAACCGGCCAGCAACATTATGAAAAACAGGAAAGAAGGAAAACCTGCGTTGCAACCATTGGGTTTAGCTTATATAGCAGGTACACTATTAGCTAATGGGTATAAAGATGTACAAATATTAGACGTGTTAACAGAAGGATATGATAATGAAACAAACTTTAAAAAAGAATATATTAGATATGGACTTTCCCCAAAAGAAATCAAAAAACGAATACGGGAGTTTAATCCCGACATTGTGGGAGTATCGGCCATCAATTCCTTGCGTAAGTACCACGCTTATGAAATATGCAAACTCGCAAAAGAAGTCAACCCAGAAATAGTTACTACCGTTGGTGGTAATCCATTTACATGTTTTCCAAAAGAACCATTAAGAAAAAGTTATATTGATTATGTAATTATGGGTGAAGGAGAACAACCATTTTTAGATTTGGTTAGAAACCAAGACGATAATTATACAGGTAAAACAAAATCTATAGATGAAATAGATGGATTAGCTTATAGAAATATAATTGGTGAATATATTATTCAACCACAAAAAGAATGGAAACATAATATAGATGAGTATCCTTTTCCAGCACATCACCTTTTAGCATTAGATAAACATTTAGATATTTGGGAAAAAACTGGATATCATTATTATCCTGCTAAAAAATTTACAAGTATGGTTATGGCACGTGGATGTCCTAATAAATGCTTATCTGGAAATACGTTAGTAAATACTGTAGAAGGAAATATTCCAATAAAGGATTTAATTAATAAAGATAAAATAGGTGTTTATACATATGACAAAAATACTGGTGAAGTATTTATAACAGATGCAATAAATATTAGGAAAAGCGATAAGAATAGGAACTTAGTAAGAGTTCATTTTGATGATGGAACTCATATTGACTGTACTCCCGACCATAAATTTTTAACATTTAAAAATGGAAACCAATATACAGATGTTAAAGAATATGAAAAGGAAGCTAAAGACTTACTTCCAAAAGAAAGTGTTAGAGCAATTAAATTTTATAAAAGAAAAGATGGATATATAGATATTTGTTGGAAAAGAAGAAAAACCAAATTACAACATAGACTTGTTGCAGAATATAAATACAAAAGAACTATAAAAGAAAATATACACCATATAGATATGAATAAATCAAATAATAAAATAAATAATATAATTATTTGTGATAATCACTTTTCGTATCATCCAGAAATTTCAAAACGTATGAAAACTAATAATCCGTGTAAATATCATAATAAAGAAACTAGGGAAAAAATTTATAATAAAACAAGAGGAAGGAAACAAAGTATAACAGAAAAAATTAATCATAGAAATTCAGTATTAGGAAAAAAGAATGGTATGTACAAACATGGAAAATATTCAGGAACTACTAGAATAAAAGAAGTAAACCATAAAGTAATTAAAGTAGAGTATTTAAAAGAATTACAAGATGTTTATGACTTAGAAGTTCCAAAAACACATTGGTTTTTTGCAAATAATGTATTAGTACATAATTGTGAACATTGTCCACATGATGTATTGTTCCCGGGATATAGACCACGCACAGCAAAGAATATATTTGCAGAAGTTAACCACGTTAACGCCACATTGGGAGTAGAAGAAGTACAATTTCACGAATACAACGGAATAGTTGTATGGAAGATTGTTGAAGAATTTTGCAATCTTATGATTAAATCCGGATTAAACAAAAAAGTTATGTGGGGATGGCCAATAGGGATTTGGCTTAAAGTATTAACTTATGAGAGACTAAAACTTATGAAAGAAGCAGGAATGATGTATGTAGATTTGGCAATTGAAAGTTATGACCAAAGTCATTTAGCAAAAATAATGAAAGGAAAGGATGTTGATATTAATCACACTTATAAAGTTATTGAATGGTGTAGGGAATTAGGATATTATATGAATTGCTTTTTTATGTTGGGACTGGAAGGACAAACAAAGGAAAATATTGAAGCAAGTATAAAATTTGCAAGCCAATTAGATGTTGATACGATAGCATTTTTTATTGCACAACCATGTCCTGGAACACCATTTTGGGACCATTGTGTAAAAGAAGATTTGTTTTTACCTGGATTTGATACTTTTCACCTTAGATACGGTAAATCAAATATTAGGGTTCCTGGTGTAACTCCTGTAGAATTAGAAAATTATAGACATAAAGCAAGGACAGATTTTATAGAATATTGGAAGAAAAACGGAAGAAAACCTTATCCTGGTCCACGTGGAAAAAACTTTTTACAAAGGAAAGGATGTTAAATGAAAAATTTAGTTATGGTTGGACTTGCAGGAACTAATAAAGATTTTATAGTTTCTATTCCAACATTAATATCATATTTACAACAATTTAAAGAAATTACGAATAATTATAACATTACTAAACTTAACTATAAATTAAATGTTAGTATTAAGTTAATCGTAAAAGAAATAAACAAACTTAATCCAGATATTATTGGATTTTCAGTTTATATGTGGAATAAAGCTAAAATAAGAAAAATAAAAGATAAACTTAATAAAAATATACAGATTATTTATGGTGGGCCAGATATTACACCATTAGATAAAAATAACGGTAACGAATATTTTATATATGGAGAAGGAGAAGAACAATTATATAAACTACTTACAGGAAAAACACCTCCATATCAACCATATAACGAAAGACCATCAATTTATACAAATGGATTAATGGATAAAGAACTTAAGGTACCTAAAATTAGAGTAAGTATTGAAACACAAAAAGGCTGTACTCAAAAATGCAAATATTGTTTATATCATAAAAATGAACCTATAATAAAATATAGGAATATAAATATAATATTGGATGAATTAGCTTATGTTAAAAAAATGGGCATAAAAGAAATAAGAATTTTAGATGCTAATTTCTTTTCAAATTATGATAGAGCTTGTTATTTTTTTGAGGAATTAGTTAATAGGAATATTAATTTTAATATTGTTATAGAATCTTGTCCAAGAATGGTATCGGATAGATTTGCTAATGCTATAGGTCCGTACATAAAAAAAGGGAATAAAGTAATAACTAGCTTTGGTGTACAATCTATAACTCCAAAAGTTTTAAAAGAAATTAATAGATATAGGAATGAAGAAATAGAAATAAAATGTTTTAAAAAATTAACAGAATTAGGATTAATTATAAAAACAGACCTTATATTAGGTCTTCCATATGATACTATGGAAACATATTTAAAATCATTAGACTATATAGTAAATTTAATGGGATTAGGTAAACACGCTGTTGGATTACAAATATTGCGAGTTCTACCAAATACAGAAATACATAATTTAATAGAAAAACACGGTATTAAATATCATAAAGATTATCAAGTTTATAAAACAAATCATATGAATAAACAAGATATGATAGATTGTTCAAGAAAAAATGGTATAGTAATGAGAATATTTAGTTTTGATGATATTGATAATAAACTTGGTATGAGAAAAATGTTTTTTGAAACTAAAAAAAGAACTAAAAAAACTAATATGGAACTTATACAAATACTACAAGACAAACTTATGGATTATCTAAAAGATACTAACTCTCCATATGTTAAACCAACTTATCCAAAAGCTGAAATATATTACTATATAAAAATACACACAGATGTCCCAGCAGAATGGATTAAAGAAACTTTACGAGGAATAAAATGAAAATTCTTTGCTTCACACCCTTAAATCCATACATTAAAACACCAGAAACTGGATTTGCTGAATTATTAAGAAAGCATGGGCACGAAGTAATGTTAGTATATACAGAAAATGAATTTGGTAAAATTGTAAAAAACGATATGATAATAAATTTTAATCCTGATGTAATTTTTTCTATGATGGAATATTCATTACCTGTAGCAATACATTATAATAAAATTATAAAAAAACCTCTTTACGCACATATAGAATGTATTCCTCCATGGAGAACTGGACTTGAACCACCAAAAAATTATGGATTAGATTTAGGACATGGAATAGGTATTATTACAGATACTGTAGATGGTATAAGTATGATACCAACGTATAAACGTTTATTAGAATTATTTGATACTGCAGATTATCGTACAATATCTCAAGAATCGTGGAGATATACGTTTGAAGATTTTACTGGTAAAAAACTTGATGCTGGTGTAAAATACTATACATATGATTTAACAGAATTAAAAAAGTATAAAGGTAATTACGATATTAAATATCAAGTATATACTATATCAAGACTTGTTCCAATTAAAAGAGTTCACCATATAATAATGGCACTTTCTTTAATTAGAAAACCTATAAGGCCAGTTTATGCTTTAATTGGTTATGGGCACTTATATAAATATATTAAAGATTTAGCAAAACTTTATGGTGTAGAAATTGTCTTTTACGGAAATGGTAAAAATGGTATTAAAGAAAAAGTAATACAAGAATCATTATTTGGAATTCAAATATTTAGTGGAATGCCTATAATGGAAGGAGCATATTATAATAAACCAACAGTAACTTATGGAATTCCACAAACAAAAGAAGTATTTGGAGATTCCGTAATATATGCTGTTAATAACAATATTACATCACTTAAAGATAATATTGAGCACTTATTATTAAATAAAGATAAAATTGAATTATTAGGTAAAAAAGCTAATGATATGATATTGAATAATAAAACAAATATTTGGGATAATGATAAATATGTATATGAGGTTGAAAAAAATCTAATGCAAGCAATAAAAAATTTTAAAATAAAAAATGATGGTGAGGATTAATGCTAATACTTTGTATAACTCCAGAAAGTGATAAACATAAAACTCCAGAAATGGGGTTTGTAGAAACATTAAAAAAACATGGACATAATGTAATAATGTTAACTACAGGATATGATGCAAATGATATTAAAATTAATAGAGAATTATTAGAAATATTAACAATACATAAACCGGATATTGTATGGGGTATGATGGAATATGCATTACCAACGGCTGAAACATATGCACGTTTATTAGATGTTCCATTTGTAGCACACATAGAATGTATACCACCATGGAGAGTAGGACTTAATACTCCAGAAGAATATGGATTTGATTATACTCCACTTAAAAAAAAGCATTTTGGTGATATTGATAATAGAGAATATTTTAATAAAGTATATAAAATTCTTTTAACACATTATAATAATGCAGATTTAAGAACTATTGCTGGAGATGAATGGAGATATACTTATGAAAAGTTTACTGGTTCGCAATTAGATGCAGAAACTAGATATTACACATGGAATGAAGATGACTTGAAAAAATACGAAGGAACATTTGAAGAAAAAAATCAAATATGTACTATTGCACGGTTTACACCAATTAAGCGAGTACATCATATTATAAGAGCTATAAGTAAAATACCAAAAGAAATTAGACCAAAATATAAAGTTGTAGGTTATGGTACAGAATTAAATTATTTAACAAATCTTGCAAAAGAATTAGATGTTGATATGGAATTAGTGGGTTCTGGATTAAATGGTTTAAAGGAACGAATTATACAAGAGAGTATGTTTCTTGTTCAAATATTTGCTGGAATACCTGTTATAGAATCTGCATATTATAGTAAAGGTTCAATATGTTATGATACAGCTCATATGATGGAAGTTTATGGTAATATACCACTTTGGACTAAAACAAACGATATTAATAAATTGGCAGAATGTATAGAAACATTGATACGAAGTAAGAGTAAACGTAAGAAACTTGGTGAACAAGCAAAACAACTACTTACAGAAGGTAAAACCAATATTTATACTAATGTAGAATTTGTTAGAGTATGCGAAAAACATTTTAAACAAGCAATAATACGACACCAATTAAAAACAAATTATGGTTTCTTAAACCCATTAATAACTAAAATAGATAAAAAATGGCCATTAGATTATCATCATTTTAGAATAATAAAAGATGATGATTTTAAAGGAAAAATTTTAGATGTTGGAAGTGGATGTTGTGAATTTTCAATAGTAGCAAAACAAATAAAACCAGAAATAAATATAGTAGCATTAGAAAAAAATAAAGTATATGCATTTATGGGTTTAGCTTTAGCAAAAAAATCAAATACACCAATTGATATTTTAAATATTGGAATAGAGAAAAAAGTATTTGCAGCTAATTTATTTGATACTGTAGTATTATCACACATATTTGAACATTGTTCAGATATAAATGAAGTAATGGAATGGTTAATTAAAATAACTAAACCTGGAGCAACAATATTTATGTCGTTCCCTTATACTAATCACCATGATTCACAAGAACATTTACATTATTTTTGTAATAAAGATAACGCTATAATTAATACTCTTAATGGAAAAAGGGAATGTGTAAATATTGATACATTTTTAGATAAATTTCCAATTTCTAAAGAAATTGAAATCATTGATGAAATAAAAGTTGATAAACATAAAAATTCAAAAGGTGGGGGTTATTTAAGTTTTTATATTAAACTTAAAAACAATAAAAAGGGTGATGACAATTAAAATTTTATATTTAACACCAGTTAATCCAAATATAGTTACACCAGAGACTGGATATGCACAAAAATTAGCAGCTCGTGGGCATGAAATTACTTTTGGTTTTGGATATACTCCAAAAATGTTAAAACTGGATTATGATATAGTTTATGGTGCTATGGAATATTCAATGAATATTGCAACATGGATTAGTAAAAAATTAAAAATCCCGTGCTATAATCATATGGAATGGATACCTCCTTGGCGTGTTGGACTTGATGACCCAAAGAACTGGGGATATGATGGGACTACATTTGAAAAAATTGACCCATTTATTGTACAAAAATGGTATGCAATTTATATTCAACAAGTTCAAGATTGGGAAAATGCAACAATTAGTTCCTTATCAGGAAAATGTTTTAAACCAATTATGAAACAATTTGCAACTAAACCAATAAATACAGAGATTAAATATTATGCAGCTAATTTTAATAAACTAAAACATTATAAATCTGATAATATAAAAGAAAAAAATCAAATAATGAGCACTGCAAGATTGGTTCCACATAAAAGGATTATTCATATTGTTAGAGCACTTGCAAAAGTTAAAAATGCACCACCATATAAAGTTATAGGATATGGAAATGAATTAGGGCGTATTCAAAAAGAAGCTAAAGAACTTGGTGTAGATATAGAAATTATTGGTCCTGGCGCACACGGAATTAAAGAACGTATAATACAAGAAAGTATGTTTTCAATTAATATCTGGGCTGGAATACCAATGGCTGAATCATATTACTACAAAAAACCTGCAATAGGATATGCTGAAGAACATGTACAAGAAGTACTAGGCAAATCTCCTTTATGGGCAGAGCGAAACAATATAGACGATTTAGCAAAGAAAATTCAATATTTTTTAGATAATCCTAAAGAAAGGAAAGAATCTGGTGCAAAAGCATACGAATTAATGATAAATGATAAAATAGGTATGGGCACAGAAGATAGATTAATGAAAGAATTAGAACGAATAATGTATAAAGGGATTGATAGGTATGAGGGACCAAAATGAAAGTAATGGTAATTTGTGGAACTAGACCTGAGTGGATTAAAATGGCTTCTACTATAAGAGCATTACAAAAACATAAAGATATTGAGCTTGTGGTTGTAAATACTGGACAACATAAAGAATTATCTGAACAAATTATAAAACTATTTAAACTCCCTGTTAATTATAACTTAAAAATTATGAAGAAAAATCAATCTTTGTGTGATATAGTTAAAAATGCTATAGGTAATCTTGGAAAAATAATTGAAAACGAAAAACCATACTTAGTATTAGTACATGGAGATACAACAACATCTTTAACTGGTGCTTTGGCTACATTTTATAATAAAACACTATTAATGCATATTGAAGCTGGAGCAAGAAGCTTTAATAAGAACCTTCCATTTCCAGAAGAAGCTAATCGTCAATTAATAGCACGTATAGCCGATTATCATATTTGTACTTGTGAAGGACATAGGAAAAATTTAGAAAAAGAAAATATTAAAAGTATAATATCAGGTGACCCAGATATGGATGCATTAATGATGTTACCACATATTACACCTTGTAAAAAAGAACAAATATTAATAACTATGCATCGTAGAGAGAATTGGGGTGCACCAATATATGATGTTTGTACAGCAATACTTGAACTTGCTAATTTATATTCAAATTATAAATTTATAATATCTTGCCACCCAAACCCAAAGGTGAAAAATATAGTAAAATCTGTTATAGAAGATAATCCTATACAACAAAAAAATATAGAAGTACATACAGCAATGCCATATGATAAATTTATTAAAACTATGGTAGAATCTAAATTAATAATTACAGATAGTGGTGGTATTCCACAAGAAGCAGCAACGTTTAAAATTCCTGTGTTAATAACGAGAGATTTTTTTGAAAACAAAGAAATGTTAAATTTAAACTTAGCAAAGGTTGTTGGAACAAAATGTGATAATGTAGTAAGTAATGTTATAAAATTGTTAGATAATAATAAAGAATACGAAAAAATGAGAGAAGCCAAAAGCCCATATGGGGATGGTAATGCTTATAAAATTATTATAAAAGAAATTGAAAAGATACTTAGAGGTGAACAATAATGAAAATAGTAGTAGCAGTTCCCATGCTAGATAATCAAAGTGGAGTATATGTACATGATACTTTAATAAATATGGGACATAAAGTAGCATATTTTGATTGGAGACACGTTACTGAACAACATGGTGTAAAAGATATGAATATGAAGTTTATAGAACATATTCAGCGACTTAACCCAGACCTTTTAATAATTATTAAAGGATTGGGAATTACTGGTGAAACAATTAAACAACTTAGAAAGGTATATAAAAATCCTATAGTTGGTTGGATATTTGATGTTACATTAGGTGGAACACCAATTAAAGACGTTCCTCAATATGTAGACTTTATCAAAACGCTTGATAAATTTTACACTATAGATGCCGACGCAATTCCAGAACTTGAAAAATTAGGAGTTAATGCTGATTGGCTATCAGAAGGGTGTGACCCAGAATTCCATAAAGAAGTAGTTTTTAATGCTATACAACGTAGAAAATATGGAGCAGATATTATATTTTTAGGTTCTATAGGAACAATACATCCACATAGAGAAGAATTTCTAAAACGAATTTATGACGAAGGATTTAATCTTAAAATCTATGGTAGTGTATTTTATAAATCTGGAGAAGAACCAGCTTGGGTTAAAGAATGTCATTGCGGATTTTCTGCAATTAATAATTATCATTCTTTAGCTTGTCAATCTGGAAAAATTATAATTGGTATTGATGGTTGGCCAAAACGAGGTAAATCATGGTCAGCACGTATATATAGAACATTGTGTGCTGGTGGATTTTTGTTAACAAATCATACCAAAGATATAGAACAATACTTTCAACCAGGAAAATATATAGATACATATAAAGATGCAGATGAATTAATAGATAAAATAGTATATTGGCTTGGTGAAGATGATAAACGAGAAGAAATTAGTAAAGCTGGTCAAAAATTAGTTATGGATAAACATCAGTTTAAACATAGGTTACAACGTATGTTAGATGAATCTGGTGCAGTAGACCAAGATATTTATATGGAAACAATATGAGAAAATACCAAGATATGCTTGAGGATTATGTAGAATGGTATTACGAAAAAACAGGAGATAATAATTATAATCCTGATACCTTTTTTGAAGACTCTGAAATAGAGTTAAATATTAAAAAAGGTAAAGTATGGAAAAAAATATTAGAACTATCATATAATAAAGAAAATGGTATATATTGGTTTCATAAATTCATATTAGGGGATTTAATGTACGCTGGTTATCCTGAACCAATTAGGTTTAATTCGTTGTGGTGGAAATGGACTAAAATTTCCAAAGAAGGTGACCATATTGCTATTAAGTGTGGACGACAGCATGGTAAATCAACCCGTTGGACTGTAGTAGAACCAATCTACAGAACTGCTATGTTTGAACATTATAACATATTAATAGAATCCGCTACTGAAGAACAAGCTATAATGTTGTTAGGATATGCAGTTAAAATAATAGAAAATAACGAATTCCTATGTTCTAAGATTTCCAAGTCAGCCAAATGGTCAAATACTGAAATTTCTTATAACGGTGGTAAAATTGCAGCTAAAGGAGTTGGTTCAGAAGTAAGAGGCGGAACATACGATTATATAGTCTGTGACGACATATTAAGAACAGATAATAAGTTAAGTGATAGAGAAGTTGAAAATTTTATAGACGAAGAATTAGAACCTATGATTTTAGTTCGTGGTGGACAAATAGTTATTGTTGGTACTCCAAAATCCGATACAGATATATTTGCTACTATCAATGAAAGAATTAACTTAGGTTCAAATTGGAAGATGTACGCTTATCCAGCAATTTTAGACTGGGATAAAAAAGAAGTATTATGTCCTGACAGATTTACATTTGAACAATTATTAGCAAAACAGGACATTATGGGTAAATTAAAGTTTGATAAAGAATTTATGTGCCAAACGTATTCATCTGGAACCCAACTTTTCCCAGAAGCACTTAGAAAAAAAGCTATGGATATGGGTTTGATGTATAATTTATATGCACATGCTAAAGGATATGAACAAAAAGAATGGAATTACTACGTAGGTGTAGATTGTGCTAGAGCTGGTACTGCTGGTGGAGATTACACAGTTGTTACTGTTATAGCATATAACCCTAAAACGCAAGTTAAAAAGATTTGTTGGATATGGAAAGAGAAAGGATTAAAAATATCAGAACAAGTAAATCATATAGCTGAGATAGCTAGAAACTTTGATTTCCCTGTTATACTAGTTGAGAGGAATAATATAGGACAAGAGTTTATAGACCAATTAGTAGATAACTTTAACTTGCATGTAGAAGTCTTTACTACGGGCTCAAAAGGACAATCTAAAGATGATTTAATACGGTTCTTAATTAATGCATTTGAGCATGAAAAAATAATAATGCCTATGGGAAACGAATATTCCAGAGATATGATGAAAGACTTAGAACAAGAATTATCAAGGTTTGTAGTTGAAATTACAAGAGCAGGTAATGAAGTAATGAAAGGAAGTGGACATACCCACGACGATATGGTAATATCATTAGCACTTGCTAATAAAGCTACGCAAGGATATGGTTATTCACCATTTGCAGTGGCTATAGAAAAAACAAGTAAAACAACTCCTTTAGAAAGATTTGCTAATACAGGAGATATATTAGAAGTTTTGAGATTTTGAGGTGAAATAAAAATGAAATGTCCAATGTGTGGTTCATCAGGTAAATATATAGAAGAAGATGAGATTACGCCAGGAAAAATGAAGTGTTTAGGATGTAGAGTTAAGTTTTGGCCTGGGGGAGAACAAGCAGATGACCCAGTGGCACACGTTCCCCTAGAAAATAAGACGGGTATTAAATGAAAGACTTTACAACAGTTCTTGCAAAAATTAATAAGGTGTTGATAGATGAACACCTTTCTGCAAGAGAGGTTATCCATTTAGCTAAAGAAATAGAGCTTAATGGAACAATATCATTAATATTTGCACAACTGATAAAAAATGCCATGTCACAAGAAGCTACAGAAGATAAAGGACAAAGAAAATCTTGATGGATATCTAATGTATTCACAACAAGAACGTGATATATATATTAACGTAGAAAAGTTGTGGAAGAGTTCCATTAAAATGAAGCATCCAATAGATTATTTTATTCGAGAATTTACAGACACATTCGACCATGAAATAATCCATTGGTTAATACGAGTAAAACTAAAAAATGATTATTCCCAGTACCATCTTGGAGAAGAGAAGATAGTATATAATCTATTAGGACATAAGTGGACAAAATTACTTGAAAAATTTTATAGGAATATGAAACGTGATAACGATAAATCATGTTAACGATGGTGTCGATAAAGCCGACGCTATGTGGTTACAACTGGGTTATAGATTTTATGCTGAT
>Ga0307376_10001163_pt1 | contig 29351 bp, 6 predicted proteins | sample TR2MG_FD_202536 | JGI IMG/M metagenome (GOLD analysis project Ga0307376, IMG submission 202536) | Soil microbial communities from Risofladan, Vaasa, Finland - TR-2 | ecosystem: Environmental > Terrestrial > Soil > Coastal area > Acid sulfate soil | place: Finland: Risofladan, Vaasa | collected...
GCTGACTCAAATATATACATTGCACGATCCTCAGGGTTGTATGACCTTATCTTAGCAAACAGCACTGGATGTAAAGCAACATCTGTAAGCCCTGTGCCTGTTGTTGTCAATCCTCTGCCAACATTGAGTATCATAAGTGTGAAAGGAAATGAGAAGTTCTGCAGCGGCGAAAGTGCTACACTGAGTGTACCTGCCAATACTGCCTATTCATATAACTGGAGAAGAGGAACAAATCTACTGGACATAACAACAAACAGCATCGTTGCATCCGAACCGGGTGACTATACTGTGGATATCTCGCTCGCAGGCTGCAGCGTGACTGCCGAGCCTGTAACCATTGAAGTTATTCAGAAACCCTCTAAACCTGATATTGACAAAGGTTCATACACCCCTGAAATGTGCCTGGGAGAAAAACCTCTGATACTTTCCGTTGATAATATAGTCCCGGGGTACAGCTATCAATGGTACAAAAATGAGACTCCGGTAAGCAAATCTGAAGCTATTGAAGTCACCGAGGCGGGGAACTATTATCTTGAGGCTGTAACCGATATCTGCAACAGCGAGAGGGACACTGCAATAATCAGCTTTGCTCCTGCTCCTCCCAAACCCGAAATCATTGTTAAAGGTCCCACTGTATGGTTCCTTTCAACTACCTCAAAAGCATCCAGGTTCAAGTGGTATTTTAATGGCAGTTCTATTGCCGATGCAACAGGCAGCAGCTATGTTGCAGGACAGAACTTTGGCCTTTACAGACTGGCAGTATCTGATGAAAGCGGATGCTACTCATTTAGTGATACGGTCAGAATACCACTGGGGATAACAGGTATTGATGATGCCGATCCTTTCGAAGACGTGAAAATATATCCAAATCCAACAACAGGGACATTCACTATCGAAATGAATAACAATATCTTTGGTGAGCTTGTTATTGATATCTTCGCCCAGAACGGAAGTAAGATCCTCAATATTAAATTCGAAAAAACGACAGAACATTTTCAGAGTCAGATTGATTTAAGCGGGCAGAGTAAGGGGATGTATCTGATTAATCTTGCTATTGATAAGTTCAGGGCGGTGAGAAAGGTACTTGTAGAATGAAGGTACGACGGTGCAACGATAATCAGTGATAAGTAATCGATGAGTTGGCCTCCCGATTGCTCCCGATAACTATCCGGGACGGGAGGCTGTTGGCAGTTGGCATCTGGAACATGGAGCCTGAAACAATCGAACTATTGAACCGGCAATGCTGAACGATCGAACCTGCGAACTCACATGTTGAACATTGTACCTAAAACCGGATTTTAATTATCCCAAAAAAAGTTGCTGTCTATTTATATTTTTATTACCTTTTGATTGTAAATCAGGCACATTGAAGATGAGAAAATCCATAATCTCTCTGGTGTTAATTATTCTTTGGTCATTTGCTTTCCGGAGCTCTTTCTCCCAATCATTTACAGAAGTAGCCAATCTGACCGGTACAATTTATGGAAATGGAGTGTGGGGTGATTATGATAATGATGGAGATCTGGATGCATTTGTTATCGGCGGTTCCACAAGTGGTTCTACAAGCAGACTATACAGGTATGATGTAGCCACAACTTCATTTACATATGTTGCGACCGGAATTACAGGAATTCAGAATGGATCCTGTGCCTGGGGAGACTTTGATAATGACGGAGATCTTGATCTTGCTATTGCAGGGGATGCGGGAACAAAAATATCAAAGATATATAGGAATAATGGAGGTGGTTCCTTCACAGACATTTCTGCCGGTCTTACAGGGGTCTACTGGAGTACTCTTGCCTGGGGCGATTACGATAATGATGGGAAACTGGATCTGCTTGTAACAGGTCTGGCAACAGGTGATGAACCTGTTGCATTTTTATACCATAATGATGGCAACAGTGTTTTTACTGATTCCAAAATCAAGATTACTCCATGTGTGAGAGGAATGGTGAAGTGGGGTGACTACAATAATGATGATCTGCTTGATATCATTATGATGGGACAGGATTTTGACGGAAATGAAAATACAGAGATATATAAAAATGACGGAAATAATCATTTTGTATCTATAAATGCAAATATAGCTGACGGATTCCGCGGAGGTGTCGATTGGGGCGATTACGACAATGACGGAGATCTGGATGTTTTGATAGGTGGCCAGATGTGCGGGACACGAATCTACAGGAACAATGGGAATGATACCTTTACATATATCAATGCAGGATTACCGGCTCTGTCTTACTGCCCGGTTGCCTGGGGTGATTATGATAATGACGGTGACCTGGATATTATCCTGGCAGGTGTAAGTACTTCTAATGGAACTGAATATACCCAGTTGTTCAATAATCAAGGAGGTGATTCCTTCATTGAAGATAGTAATGTTATTGTTGATGTATCAGAAGGATCAGTAACCTGGGGAGATTACAACGGAGATGGGAAAATAGATCTTATAATTACGGGAAGAGCTACAGAAAATGTCTATACTGCTAAAATCTATTTAAATGGAACTTCGCATACCAACTCCTCCCCTACGAAACCGACTGGTATTCAGTCTAACGTAATAAATAACGGAGCTATTCTGACATGGACACCATCCACAGACAGCCAGACTCCTCCCAATGGATTAACTTATAATGTGAGAATTGGTACAACTACAAATGGTATAAATATATTGTCCCCCATGTCTGATCTCTCAAACGGGTACAGAAGAATCCCGGCACTTGGAAACGCTATGCAAGACAATAACTATGTGGTTAAAAATTTATCTGTCGGAACCTATTACTGGAGTGTGCAGGCTGTTGATGGTACATTCAGAGCATCTCCATTTTGTACTTACGGATCATTTCAGATACTTCCAACTGTTACTGACATGGGTGTAAACTTCTTGGAAACAAGAATGGGTTCATCCTCCTGGGGAGATTATGATAAAGATGGGGATCTTGATCTTTTATTATTAGGCTACAATACAGGTACAACTAAATTTTGTTCAAAAATCTACAGAAATAATGGAGGCGGATCATTTGATACCCTTAACGCAAATCTCAAAGGAGTTAATTACGGAACCTGTTCATGGGGCGATTATGATAATGATAGTGATCTTGATATTCTGATTGCTGGTGCTACTGGTATTTCTCCAAATCTGAATCCGGTTTCAATTGTATACAGGAATAACGGAAACAACACTTTCACAAATATCAATGCCGGATTATCCGGAGTGTCACATTGTTCAGGTGCCTGGGGCGATTATGACAATGACGGGGATCTTGATATTCTTCTCGCAGGCAATGGATATTCGACAATATACAGGAATGACGGTGCCAATGTTTTTACAAATATCAATTCCAATTTTACAATTATAAACCAGGGGACAGCTGCATGGGGAGACTATGATAAGGATAATGATCTAGATGTTTTGATTTTCGGGACCAGCGGAACAAAGATATACAGGAATAATGGAGACGGCACCTTCAGTAATTCAGGCATAACTATACCAGGTGGTTCTGAAGGCTCTGCAGCATGGGGAGATTATAACAATGATGGTTATCCTGATATTTTTCTAACCGGAGATGTTTCAGGAGGCAATACTGCAAGAATTTACAAAAATAATGGTAACGGAAGCTTTACAGATATCTCAGCAGGTCTTAGAGGTGTGAGTGAGAGCCATGGAATCTGGGGGGACTTCAATAATGATGGATATTCAGATGTTTTCTACACTGGTAGAAGCGGGGTCTTTATTACAAAAGTATATATCAACAACAAGGATGGAACATTTTCAGATATATATGCCCCGATAGTAGCAGATTACAGGAGTAAGCTATCAGTAGCAGATTATGATAACAATGGAGACCTTGATTTCTTTATAACACGGGATGATCAGAAACCACTTTTGTACAGGAATAATATGAATTTCCCCAATGACCCTCCGGGAGCACCAACAGTTCTGAATGCTGAAAATATAGTAGGAGGAGTAACTCTGTCGTGGAATCCATCAACCGACACTCAGAGTACGAATGGAGGATTGTATTATAATATACGATTGGGAACAGCCCCCCTGGCTTATGACCTGTTTACACCAATGGTTACACCAGGGAATAAAAGGCTTATACCTGCTATGGGGAATACCCAGCTTAATACATCCTGGCTTGTTAAATCACTTCCAGTGGGAACATATTACTGGAGCGTACAGGCTGTGGATCAGGGGTTTATGGGAGGCTCATGGGCTGCAGAAAAACTATTTGTTGTAAAAAATGTCCAGGCTTTTTTTGCATTTGATGAGGTTTGTCTTGGCTTGCCTACCCATTTCACGGATCAGTCTGTGGCCACTAAAGGTATAGCTTCATGGTTATGGGATTTCGGTGATGGAAACACCTCTGTCCTGCAGAATCCTGAACATACTTATTCTTCCAGCGGAACATTTAATGTTAAACTAACAATCACAGATACCGAGAGTGCAACAGATTTCATTATTCATAGTGTTAATGTTAAGCCCAAACCACTGACAAGTTTTACGGCTCCAATAATATGCCAGGGAACAGCTACTACGTTTACAAATACAACAAATGAAAACGGATTAACAATAATTTCATGGTTCTGGGATTTTGGAGACGGTCAGACATCAATTGTAAAAGATCCTCCTCCCCATGGTTACCTGGGGGCTTCAGATTACAATGTAACACTCAAAGCCCAGGCTGATAATGGCTGCATGGATGAGATCAGTAATACAGTGTCAGTTGCCAGTTATCCTGTTGCCGGTATAACTGCAGATGCTCCACTTACTTTCTGCTCTGGCGGAAGTGTTACTCTGAGTGTTCCATTAAATGCCAGTTATTCATATATCTGGAAGAGAGATGGAGTAAGTATCACCGAGGCTGAATCAAACACCTATCTTGCACAGGCAACGGGCAGTTATACAGCAACCGTGACCAACACTATTGGCAAATGTATTACCGTATCATCAGCAGTTCCTGTTGTTGTAAATACTGCACCGGCTGCTCCGCTGATCTCTCCGGCAGGACCCCATACGTTCTGCCAGGGGGAATCCGTAGTTTTGAGTGTTACAAGTACACCTGGATATTCATACCAGTGGAAACTTAACGGAGGAACAATCGGGATCAACTCTAATCAGTTTACTGCCGATGTATCAGGGACATATTCAGTGGTAGTTACAAATTCGTCAAACTGCTCAGTGAATTCAATTAATGATGTTGTTGCTACAGCGAATCCAAAGCCAATCCTTCCCACTGTAAGCATCAGCGGACCTACTTCGTTCTGCCAGGGCGGAGGTGTGGAACTTAGTGTTGCAACTACTCCCGGATATGAATATCAATGGGAAAACAATGGGGCTGCTATTACAGGAGAAATATTTAATTCATACATTGCTCAAAACACAGGAAACTACACACTCAAAGTCTCCAACTCCTACGGCTGCTCTGCTAAAACTGAAAATGTTGAAGTAATAGCTTCAACAGCCCCTTCCGCTCCGCTGATAACCGCTGCCGGTTCACAGATATTCTGCCAGGGCGATTCGGTTGGACTAAGCGTTACACCGACGGCCGGTTATAACTACCAGTGGAAACTTAACGGAGGAACCATTGGAACCAACTCCAACCTCTTCAATGCAAAGAATGCCGGAACATATTCCCTCACTGTCTCAAACGATATAGGTTGCTCTTCAAATTCTACAAATACCCTCGATGTCACGGTAAACCCAAAACCATCACTCCCAACAGTGAATGTAAGCGGACCAACATCATTCTGTATGGGAAACAGTATCGATCTGAGCGTTACCTCAACAGCAGGATACACTTACCAGTGGGAGAATAACGGTGCTTCTATTTCAGGAGCTGCAACAAACACGTTCACTGCAAATACATCAGGTATATATTCGTTAAGGATAACAAATACAAACAACTGCTATATTAAAACCGAGAATGTTATTGTTAATGTTTTAACAGTACCTTCCGCACCATCTATCTCTGCATCGGGGCCATCAACATTCTGCAGTGGTGACTCTGTTAACCTGAATGTTACAAACACTACCGGATATACTTATCAATGGAGACTGAACGGAGGATCGGTTGGTTCAAATACAAATCAACTTGTTGCTAAAACATCAGGCTCATACGACCTGGTGGTCTCTAACAGCAGTGGGTGCTATGCATCGTCTGTGGCTCCTGTTGCTGTTACTGTTAAGGCTATGCCTGTTTCAAATGCCATCAGCCTTACAGGCAACAGCAAGTTCTGCAAAGGGCAGAGTGCCATCCTCAGCGTACCTGTCAATGCCAGCTATTCATATACATGGAGGAACGGAACCAGTTATCTCGGACTGACTACAAACTCGATTTATGTAACAGAAAGCGGTGACTATACCGTAGAGGTGAGTCTGGATGGATGCAGGGTCACTGCAGAATCGCTTAAAATAGAAGTGATTGCAAAACCTGCAAAACCAGATATCGACATGGGTTCATATACCAAAGAGATGTGCCTCGGAGAAGATCCTCTCAGGCTATCTGTTGACAATATTGTGGCAGGTTACTCCTATCGGTGGTATAAGAATGAAACGCCTCTTTCAGCTAAAACCACTATCGACGTGGTCGAAGCCGGAAACTATTACCTTGAGGCTGTAACCGACATCTGCAGCAGCGAGAGGGACACTGCAGTAATCAGCTTTGCTCCTGCTCCTCCCAAACCTGAAATTATTGTCAGGGGACCCTCTGTATGGCTGTTGTCAGCATCCTCCAATGCAGATAAGTACAAATGGTATTTCAATGGAAGTCCCATACCTGAGGCTAACAAAAGCAGTTATCTAGCCGGTCAGAACTACGGATTATACAGGCTGGCTGTGGCAAATGAGTCGGGATGTTTCTCTTTCAGCGATACTATAAGGATCCCATTAGGAGTAACGGGTATTGAAGATGTTGATCCTTTTGAAGATGTGAAGATCTACCCGAATCCTACTACCGGAATGTTCACAATCGAAATGAATAACAATGTGTTTGGTGAACTCATTATTGATATTTTCGACCAAAACGGAAGAAAGATGCTCAATATTAAGTTCGAGAAGACAACTGAGCACTTCCAGAGTCAAATAAACCTGAGTGGCCAGAGCAAGGGGATGTACTTAATTAATCTTTCTTTAGATAAGTTTAGAGCTGTAAGGAAACTACTCGTTGAGTAAGACACCGGGCTATCGGCGACCGGCGACCGGCTTTTTTCAGATCCCCTCACTGGGGAGCGGCTAGGAGTGGGTTAAAATCTAAATGAATCATTGGCGCAGGGCACAGGGCAGAAAATATAAGGAAAACCGGGATAATCGACCAGTAACTGATTATCAGGTTTTAGATCTTTAAAAGGTTCATTTGAGGGATGAAAGTGTACAAATTCTGAATTAACTATCTAAGATAAAAGACTTTTAAAAAATCAAGTTAAATTTTTATTGAGCCAGCAATGTCTATTTATTGACTCATATTCTTATTTTTAATAACTTTAGAAAAACCCATTAAATAGTTAAAACTAATATTTTCTCATTTTAAACTTTCAAAATGACACTCCATGAGAAAGTTATTAATCCCAAATCCACATAAGAGAACAGGTTTTCTCCTAAAATATATACTATTAGTTTCATATTTTGTATGGTGTGTTTCTGAATTACTTCACGCCCAATATATTCCAAATTGTTTTGAGGAACGCAGTGTGACATTAAATATGTCACAATCATTGGAATGGGGAAATTATGACAAGGATGCGAATTTGGACATTTTACTTACAGGCAAATCTAATCCTGAAAGACAAGCACTTATTTACAGGTATGATGGGAATGATGTTTATACTCTAATAAATGCAAACCTGGTTAGTGTTACATACAGCTTTACTGCATGGGGAGACTATGATAATGACGGTGACCTGGATATTTTTCTTTCCGGCGAAACAGATTACATCAATCATCTGAATACTGCCAGGATTTACAGGAATGATGGAAACGATATTTTTTCTGATATTGGAGCAACTCTTCCTGCACTCTCCAGGGGAGGTGCTCAATGGAAGGATCTTGATAACGATGGAGATCTTGATCTGTGTTTAACAGGGAGAGCACAATCTACCCTTGAACCATCAACATATATCATACAAAATCTTGGTAACAATAATTTCATAACTCTTGATATTCTTCCGGTAAAATGCTATGGATCTATTAAATCCGGAGACCTAAATAATGATCTATATAATGATATTATAGTATCCGGATATGATATAAACGGGAACAAACATACTTCATTATATATGAATAACGGAGATATGACTTTTACTGAAATTGAGGCAAATTTATATGCAGGTGGAACTGAAATAAGTCTTGGAGATTATGACTCTGATGGTGATATTGATATACTCGCTTCAAAATATACAGTTGGTAATTATCCTATCATATATCGAAATGAAGGTAATAACTCATTCACAGCTATACAGCTAATTATATCAGAATTAGAATCAGTTCTGATTGCTACCTGGGCTGATTTTGATAACGATGGAGATTTAGATATTTTATCCTCCGGTCAGAAATGGATAAATAATTATACTACATTGACTTACAGGACAATATTGTCGAGAAATGACGGTGGGGGTACATTTTCAAAAATGGATCTGGGATTTCAGCAGGGAAATCCGATATCCGTTAATTGGGGAGATTATGATAATGACGGAGATTTAGATATTCTCTACAATGTTCAGGACTGTATTGGAAGTGGTTGTGCAACACAATACTTCACAAAACTACTAAGAAACAATTATAATGCCGGGAATACAATTCCAATTACTCCTTCAAATCTTGTGGCCAGAGACGGTAATAATATTACATTGAGCTGGAATACATCATCCGATCCTGAAACACCCAGTGGCAGTATTACATATAATTTATCAGTGAGTAATATTCAGGGTACCAATAACATTATGCCTCCTATGTCAGACAATCAGACAGGCAGGAGGTTCTTACCAGTGCAAGGTAACGTAGGTTCAAATACCACCTGGTTTTTAAAAAACTTGCCACAAGGGAATTATTATTGGAAAGTACAGTCAGTAGACAATGTCTTTGGAGCATCAGCTTTTTCAGGTGAATACACTTTTACTGTTTTGCCTGTCATATCAAAAGTAAATCTTGGATATGGTGACTATGGTGGAAGTGCCACATTCGGAGATTACGATAATGATGGAAAACTTGATCTGGCGATATCAGGATATAAAACAGAATACTTCACTAAAATCTTGCACAACAACGGGAATAATTCATTCTCGGATATAAATGCTGGTATTCCTGGTGTCGCCAATAGTTGCCTTGATTGGGGAGATTATGATAAAGACGGAGATCTGGATCTTTTTATTTCAGGATACGCAACGAGTGAACCTGTCTGTAAAATTTACAGAAATGATGGGAATAATTCCTTTACAGATATAAATCTGACACTTCAAGGTCAATTCTATTTCTATTCTGCCGGATGGGGAGATTATGATAATGATGGTGATTTAGATCTGGCGACTGAATACGACATATATCGTAATGACGGCAAAGATGTTTTTGTTCCTATAAATGTTGGTTTTACTTATAATCCATACTCTGCACAAGCCTGGGGAGATTATGACAATGATGGTTATATTGATCTTGTATATTCAGGTACTTTCGAAAGTACCTTCATATATCATAATAATGGAGATGGTACATTCACTAAAAGGAACCTGAACCTTAAAGGTTTGCAATTCACTAGCGTATGTTGGGGTGACTTTAACAATGACGGATTCCTAGACCTTGTTTTGACTGGAAAAGATAATATTTATAATAATCATACTATAATATATAGAAATAATGGTGACGGAACTTTCACTGATATTAATGCAAATGTCAGGTTTATCGAATCAGGAAGTGCAATCTGGATGGATTTTGACAATGATGGCAATCTTGATATTTTAATAAAAGGAAGGAGCGGAACCTGGATTAACAAATTATACCGGAATAATGGAAATGAGACTTTTTCAGAAATAAGTCTTGGTTTACCGAATTCTCAGACAGAACAAGTTGGCTATGGAGATTCAGATAATGATGGTGATATTGATATAGTTTTTAATGATACTGATTACAATAAGAAACTATTTGTCAATAATGGAAATTACCCCAATAAACAGCCCTCGGTACCAAGTAATTTACGAACTGAAAGAATTGGTTATGGATTCAAGTTCATCTGGGATAAATCTACGGACTTAAACAGTGCTCAGGGTGGGTTGTCTTATAATATAAGAATAGGAACTGCACAAGGAGCAGCGGATATTGTTTGTCCGATGTCTGATTTGCAATCAGGTAAGGTGAATTTACCTAAACCAGGAAATGCCGGTTTAAATACATTTTTCATTCTCAATAATCTTAACGAAGGCACCTATTATTGGTCCGTTCAGTCGATAGATCAAAATTATTCGAGCAGTTCCTGGGCTACAGAACAAAGTCTGACTGTTACTGTCTTGAGGGCTGATTTCAGCGCCAGTACTGCTTGTTTGGGTTCAGTGACAAATTTCGAGGATCTATCGCTTTCCTCAGGACCTCAGATAACTTCATGGAGCTGGGATTTTGGGGATGGTACAACATCTACTCAAATAAATCCACAACATACATACGACAGTTATGGTACTTATAATGTCACGCTTACAATAGGATCCGGAGTATATTCTGATTACATTACAAAACCAGTCACAGTAAATAATAAACCTTCTGCTAATTTCAATGCGCCAATTGTCTGCCAGGGTACCTCCACAACATTCACAAATACCACCAATAATAACGGACTTACAGGTTTGACATGGTTATGGAATTTTGGTGACACACAAACTACAACGTTGCAAAATCCGGATCCACATTATTATAATGCCGCTAATTATTCAGTAATTCTGCAAGCTACTGCTGGCAACGGATGCATGGATGAAATTACAAAAACTGTCACTGTTGCAGCCTATCCTGAAGCAGCGATATCAGCCAGCGGCCTTCTCAGCTTCTGCGAAGGGGGAAGTGTAACCCTGTCAGTACCTCTGAATGCCAGCTATACATATACCTGGAAAAGGGACGGAGCACCTATTACCGGGGCAAATGCTAATACTTATATCGCTACTCTTTCAGGTAGCTATTCCGTTGTTGTCGTTAATTCTGTCGGCGGATGTGTTACTACATCTTCCCCGATAACAGTTACGGTTAACACCTCTCCTGCCGCTCCCCTGATTTCAGCATCAGGTCCTATCACCTTTTGCCAGGGGGATGCTATTGACCTGAGTGTAACATATACATCAGGCTACTCCTATCAGTGGAAGCTCAACGGGGGCGCAGTGGGTGCTAATGCCAGCACATACTCTGCAACTGCCGCTGGTACCTATTCTCTCGAAGTTACAAACTCTTTCAACTGCAAAGCCAACTCTTCCAACACTGTCGATGTCACCGTTAATCCAATTCCCTCTATCCCAACTGTCAACATCAGCGGGACCACAACATTCTGCCAGGGTAGCAGCGTCGAGCTGAGTGTGGCCTCTACAGGTGGATACACATACCAGTGGGAAAACAATGGCTCTGCAATAACAGGTTCCACCTCTAATACTTATGTAGCAAATTCATCAGGTATATACTCACTGAAAATAACGAACTCTTCAAACTGTTTCAGCAGGACTGAGAATGTTACCGTTACAGTACTGCCTTCACCAATAGCTCCGACAATTTCTGCTGACGGGTCGGTTACTTTCTGCCAGGGTGAGTCTGTCGGGTTAAGTGTGACTGGTATTACCGGAGACTCCTATCAATGGAAGCTAAATGGCGGTGCCGTCGGATCAAACTCCAACTCATATTCTGCCGGTGCATCAGGCACATATACACTCGTTGTTACAAACTCTTCAAGCTGCTCTGTCAATGCCACTAACTCTGTTGCCATCACTGTCAATCCAAAACCTACTGTACCTACGGTGAACATAAGCGGGCCTACTGCATTCTGCCAGGGTGATAATGTTGAGCTCAGTGTAACAACAACACCGGGTTATGAATACCAATGGGAAAACAATGGTTCAGGCATCACAGGTGCAATATATAACTCATACACAGCTCAGGCTTCAGGTAACTACACTCTCAGTGTTATAAATGCCTACAGCTGTTCTGCAAAAACAGAGAATGTTGCTGTTATCGTGGCTGCTGCTCCTTCCGCCCCCCTTATCTCTGCCGGAGGTCCCCAGGTATTCTGCCAGGGGGATTCCGTAGTGCTCAGCATAACTCCAACATCAGGATATAACTACCAGTGGAAGCTTAACGGAGGAACTATCGGAACAAGCACCAGCCTCTTCAATGCAAAGAATGCCGGTACATATTCCCTCACTGTATCGAATGATATCGGCTGTTCTTCTAATTCTACAAATACCCTCGATGTCACGGTAAACCCAAAACCATCTCTCCCAACAGTGAATGTAAGCGGACCAACATCATTCTGTATGGGAAACAGTGTCGATCTGAGCGTTTCTTCAACAACCGGCTATACTTACCAGTGGGAGAACAATGGCGCTGCCATTTCCAGTGCAGTATCAAACACATTCACTGCAAATACATCAGGCATCTATTCATTAAGGATAACAAATACAAACAACTGCTATATTAAAACCGAGAATGTTAATGTTAATGTTTTAACAGTGCCTTCTGCTCCAACCATCTCAACATCGGGTTCATCAACATTTTGCAGCGGTGACTCGGTAACACTCAGTGTAACTGATACCCCCGGCTATACATTTCAGTGGAAGCTAAACGGAGGGGATGTAGGGACAAACCTCAACAGGCTCGTTGCAAAAACCACAGGTGAATACAGCCTTTTGGTAACAAACAGCAACGGATGTTCAGTAAGTTCAGTAAGTCCTGTTCCTGTTATTGTAAATCCAATGCCGGTAATGAGTATCATAAGTGTGAAAGGAAATGAGAAGTTCTGCAGCGGCGAAAGTGCTACCCTGAGTGTACCTGCCAATACTGCCTATTCATATAACTGGAGAAGAGGAACTAATCTACTGGATATTACAACTAACAGCATCGTTGCATCCGAACCAGGTGAATATTCCATAGATATTTCGCTCGCAGGCTGCAGCATGACAGCCGAGACTGTAAAGATTGAAGTTGTTCAGAAACCTGCCAAACCGGCTATCGATACCAGCTTCTATGACAAGGGAATGTGTCTGGGTGAGACACCTCTGAAAATATCGGTGGATGGTGCTGTTGCAGGATACAATTACAAATGGTACAGGAATGGAACACCATTAAGCAACTCAATATCTGTTGAAGTACTTGAAGAAGGTATTTATTATCTGGAAGCTATCTCCGATATCTGTACCAGCCTGCGCGACTCTGCAGTTATTGACTTCAGGGAAACACTTCCAAAACCCGATATCATTGCCAGGGGACCGACTGTATGGATGCTCTCAACAACATCAAGGGCCAATCAATATAAATGGTTCCTGAATGGAAGTCTTATCCCGGGGGCAGGGACCAGCAGTTTTGTGGCCGCTCAGAACTATGGCATCTACAGGCTTGCAGTATCCGATGCAAGCGGTTGCTTCTCTTTCAGCGATACCCTGAGAATACCTCTGGGTGTAACCGGTATTGATGATGCCGATCCTTTTGAAGATGTAAAAATATATCCCAATCCAACAACAGGAATGTTCACTATAGAGATGAATAACAATATTTTCGGGGAGCTTATAATCGATATCTTCTCCCAGAACGGCAGAAAGATGCTCAACATAAAGTTGGAAAAAACAACTGAACATTTCCAAAGCCAGATTGACCTTTCAGGGCAGAGCAAGGGGATGTACTTAATTAATCTTTCTTTAGATAAGTTTAAGGCGGTAAGGAAGGTTCTTGTTGAGTAATTCATTGTAATTCGGTTGTCAATTGCGCTCACTGTGTTCGCGCGTCATTCTGTTGTCATTCAGTTGTCATTAGGTTGTTTCAATAAATGACTTTGAATGACGTTGCGACATTGTGCACCGAAGGCATCCTGAGCTTGCCGAAGGAGGCGAAGGTGCAAGCAACAAATGACAGCACGCAGTGCCTAATGACCACAAATGACGCTCGAAGTGCAAATTACTATTGAATTACGCGAAGCAAATTACAATCGCATTCCTTTTATCACCCCATCTACTCCTCACCCATTCTCCCCCTTCTTCTTCTGCCTCTGTGCCCATTGGCCTCCGAAGCCAGCATGAGCTTGTCGAAGGCAGCGAAGGTGGCGATGCGCCATTGCGCCTACCCTTCATTCTTACCCTGATGTCGTGCGTCATAATATTCAGTCCACTAATCAAATAAATCATCAATAAATTGACTTTTTCACAATAATGTTCTAAATTTTGGAAATGTTTTTTCAAAACTGCATAAGTATGAAAAGATATTTTATAAAGCAAAATGCTATTGGTCTTGCATTAGCATTAATAACATTTAACCTGTTCTCTCAAACATTCACTGAACAGACAGATATTATTTTGCAGGGAGTCTCATCTAGTTCAGTAGCCTGGGGCGATTACGATAATGACGGTGATCTTGATATTCTGATAACAGGAGCTACAGGCTCTTCAACATATATGTCGGAAATATTCCGTAATGATGCCGGAGTATTTACAGATATCAATGCCGGTCTGCAGGGAGTGTCGTTTGGCTCATGCGCATGGGGTGATTATGATAATGATGGAGATATTGATATACTTTTAACAGGACAATATTATATCAGGACAACCAGATATGTAATTTCAAGAATTTACCGGAATGATAATGGGGCTTTCACAAATTCAGGGATCTCTTTAACCGGTATATATAACGGTAAAGTAGCCTGGGGTGATTATGATAATGACGGTGACCTGGATATATTGCTAACCGGTTATACTGGTTCAGCTAGTGTAACAAGAATCTACAGAAATGATGGTATAAGTTTTTCTTCTGTTGATCCCGGATTATCAACAGCCCCAAATACATATGCTGGATGGGGAGATTATGACAACGATGGTGACCTTGATATTGTCTTAATGGGGTCTTCTAAAGCGGCATTTACAAAGATTTACAGAAATGATGATGGTGTTTTTTCTGATATTAATGCAGGATTACCGTCAACGTTTCCGGAAATGGGTACTGCTTTGTGGGGTGATTATGACAATGATGGCGATCTTGATCTTCTGATTACTGGCAATTCGGGCGGATATTTTACAAAAATCTATGCTAATTCAGACGGTATATTTGCGGATGCTGGCGTCAGCTTACCAGGAGTAGGGCAAAATTCTGCAGCATGGGGCGATTTTGATAATGATGGTGATCTAGATATATTACTTAGCGGAACATCCGCCTCAGGTAATATTTCTGAGGTGTTCCGCAATGATGGAAATACATTTACAGGAATTGATGCAGGTTTAACAGAAGTTACGAACAACTCAGTTGCATGGGGAGATTATAATAACGACGGAGCCCTGGATATTTTACTTACAGGAAATACCGGCACAGAATATGTTTCAGAAATTTACGAAAATGGAGTTGGAACCATTAATACAAAGCCCTCATCACCTGCAAATCTGGAGGTCGAAATTATTGAGAACACCGTTAGTTTCAAATGGGATAAAGCATCTGATAATGAAACACTACCGGATGGATTAAATTATAATCTTTATGTCTATGAATCGGGATCATCAACCTATAAAAGGCCACCTCATGCCTTGCCTCAAAATAATACACATAACGGAAAACGCCTGATTGCTGAATCAGGTAAAATTCAGTGGGACCCAAGTGGTTTTATCATTAAGAATCTGGCATATGATGTTACATATCAGTGGTCAGTTCAGGCAGTTGATGCAGGTTTCTTGGGTAGCGAGTTCTCTGAAGAAGAGAATTTCATTATACCCGTTTATAAACCATCCATTCAGGCAAGTAACATTAGTTTCACTGAAATAAATATTATCCAGGCAAAAGCTATATGGAATAAAGGGAATGGCAGCAGCAGGGTAGTCTTCATTAAGGAAGGGAAAACAGGTTCTGCTGATCCTGTTGACAATATAACCTATTCTATAAATGATATGACTCCCGGCGGTTGGAAATGTGTATATAATGGTACAGGAAATTCTGTGACCATTACCGGACTTTCACCAGGAATTTACTATTCTGTCAATGTATGCGAATATAATGGCCCGAGCAACTATGAAAAATACTGTACTGAAACAGCAACAGGTAATCCAAATATACTTACGACTTTAATTTCAGATCCCGGAATTACACTGGCAGGAGTTTATGACGGCTCCATTTCCTGGGGTGATTATGATAATGATAATTATCTGGATGTTTTATTGACAGGTGATCACTACGAAGCAGGTGAGTATTCTCCGATCTCACGTATTTACAAGAATGAGGGAGCTGGGACTTTTACTGACATAAATGCAGGGCTGATCGGAGTCTGTTACAGTACAGCAGTTTGGGGAGATTATGACAGTGACGGGGACCTCGATATTCTTCTAACAGGAACCAATTATGTTGAAGATCTGTATATTGACGGTGTCGAGGTTTCTATAATTTATAGAAATGATGGAGGCACTTTCACTGATATTAATGCAGGATTACCTGGTTTAGCAGAAAGTTCAGCCGCATGGGGAGATTATGACAACGATGGCGATCTTGATATATTACTGGCAGGTGTTTACAATTATGGATATACAGGAATCTCAGAAACAAAGATCTACAAAAATGATAATGGCATTTTTACAGATATTTCAGCGGGATTACCAGGAATCAGAAGTGGTTCGGTCTCCTGGGGTGATTTCGATAATGACAATGATCTTGATCTTCTATTGACAGGAAATAAGATCTCCGGAATATATCGCAATGACGCAGGCATTTTCACTGACATAAATGCAGGACTGGCGGGAATATCCGAATGTTCTTCTGCATGGGGTGACTATGACAATGACGGGGATCTGGATATATTAATGGCTGGAAAACATTATATTAATTTTTATACGTCAGTTAATATTTCAAAAATCTACAATAATGTTGATGGCAGTTTTACAGATATTGGAGCTGATTTAATCGGAACTTATGATGGTATAGTTGGCTGGGGTGATTATGATGATGATGGAGATCTGGATATTTTCATAACCGGCCAGACGAGTACTATCACTGTCTCAAAAATCTATAACAATGATAACGGTACATTTACAGATTCTTATATTCCTCTTTCTGGAATAAGCCGTTCACCTGCTGCCTGGGGCGATCACGATAATGATGGTGACCTGGATATCTATCTAGGGGGTATATTAAACAATAACTGCAATGTTGCCAATTATCCTCCTGATCAAGTACTTAATCTGGCATATGAAATACAAAATCAAATAGTGACCTTGAATTGGGACAAAGTTGAAACTGATGAAACTTCATTGAATTCAATATCATATAACATCCGAATCGGCTCTTTGAGTGGATCTTCAAATTTAGTCCCATCGCATTCTGCTCAAGAGGGATATAGAAAGATTGTTGGCATGGGGAACGCTCAATTAGGCTCAAGTTACTTAATAAAAAAATTAAGGTGGGATGTTGTTTATTATGCCAGTGTGCAGGCTATAGACAACTCATATCAGGGAGGAATTTTTTCAAATGAAGTGAACTTCAGTATAAGTCCCATTCAGTCTTCAAATCTGACAGCCATACACAAAAGTAATACATCCTTATTGCTGAAGTGGATTCGTGGAGACGGCGATAACTGTATAGTGTTTGTTAAAGAAGGAACCTCAGAAGAAGCCATCCCACAGGATGGTATTACATATTATTACAATCCCGTATTTGGTCAAGGTTCGCCTATCGGAACAACTGGATGGTACTGTATTTACAAAGGTGAAGCTGATTCTGTTTTATTAACCGGCCTGAATTCACAGAAAAACTATACAGTCCATGTGATGGAATGTCAAGGAGAGAGTGGTTCTGAAGTATATGCTAGAATCAATAATTCAAATAATATTGGTGTTTTCAGTCCTGCATTATTTTCTGAACAAACTGAAATATCCCTTGAGGGTGTTACAAATGCTTCAGTAGAATGGGGTGATTACGATAATGATGGGTACCTTGATATATGTATGACCGGTGAAACAGTTTTAGAAAATCATGTTTCCAAAATATATCATAATGATTCAGGAGTTTTTTCAGATATCGGTGCTAACCTTGACAATTACGTGTACGATGGTACAGTGTCTTGGGGAGATTATGATAATGATGGGGCATTGGATCTACTCCTTAGCTGTAGGTTATATAAAAATTATACTGGTGCATTTGTATATATTGATTATATTTTTCAAGGTATCGATAATGTGTCCGTGGACTGGGGGGACTATGATAATGATAACGATTTGGATATATTAATATCGGGGGGTAATGGCTCCGAAATTTATCGTAATGATGAAGGCTCATTTGTCGATATAAATGCAGGTCTGGCTCAATCATATTTTAAAGGCGGAGTAGCTTGGGGCGATTATGATAACGACGGAGACTTAGATATTTTCTTAAGTGGAGAGGACATCTATGGAACAAGATTTTCCAAGATCTATAGAAATGAGTCAGGTATTTTTTATGATATAAACGCAGGATTTGATGAACGTTATTATTCAGCTGTATGGATTGACTATGATAATGATGATGACCTTGATTTATCAGTAGGTAATGACATTTTTAACAATGAAAATGGAATCTTTTCAAATATCAATGCTGGATTTAGCGGAAGTTTAGCTGTCTGGGGTGATATAAATAATGATGGTTTTCTAGATGCATTTTTAACAAATTCTTCCAAAATATATCTAAATAACGGGAATAATACATTTTCTGAACTGAATAGTGTTTTATTGCCCGAACTTAATTCCAGTTCAGCAGCTTTCGGAGATTATGATAATGATGGAGATTTGGATATTTTAATCACAGGCAAAGTAGGGATTTATGTTATTTCAAAGATTTACCGGAATAACTTAATAATGGAGCCAGGAGATATCATTCCTAATACAAAACCTGTCGCACCTGAAGAATTATTCTCCACTCCTCAGCCAAATGAAATGAAACTTACATGGTCATCAGTTAAAAACGATGAAACCACTTATAAGACTATGTCCTACAATGTAAGAATTGGTTCATCTTTTGGAAGATCCGATATTACTCCGTCTCATGCAGATTCATTAAATGGTTTCCGCCGTATTGCATCGATGGGTAATGCACAATTAGATACTTCATATATAATAAGAAATCTTCCTGGAGGAAAATATTATTGGAGTGTCCAGGCTATCGATCAGGGCTATTTAGGTGGTGCCTGGTCCGCTGTTGATTCATTCGAGGTAAAAAATGTACAGACATTCTTTTCATCAGATATAGTTTGCCAGGGGTTCCCCACCCATTTCACAGACCAGTCTGTGGCAACAGAAGGAATAGCTTCATGGCTTTGGGATTTTAATGACGGTGAAACTTCTTCTGATCAGGATCCCTCTTATACCTACGCTACAAGTGGAATTTATAATGTTAAACTGGTAATTACAGATGACAGTGGAGCAAAGGATTCTCTTATTCAAACTGTTACTGTTAAAGCAAAACCGGTTACAGATTTTTCAGCACCAGATGTGTGCCAGGGAACTGCAGCAGCTATTACCAACACAACTGAAAAAAACGGACTCATAATATCTTCATGGTACTGGGATTTCGGGGATGGCCAGAATTCACTTCTCGAACAGCCCGCAGATCATGGCTATCTTGGGGCTGCAGACTACACAGTTGTTCTGAAAGCTTTAGCAGATAATGGCTGCAGGGACTCAATCACAAAAACCGTAACCGTTGCCAGCTATCCTGTTGCTGCCGTTACAGCCAATGCACCCCTGACATTCTGTAAAGGAGATAGTGTTACTCTTTCAGTTCCATACAATAATGAATACCTCTATACCTGGAAACTTAATAACACTGCTGTTTCAGGAGCTGATTCATGCAGGTTTGTTGCAAAACTTACAGGCAGCTATACTGCTGAAGTAGTTAACTCCAAAGGAATTTGCAAAACAACATCTTCAGCTACTGCAATAACGGCAAATGATGCTCCTTCTCCTTCTTTCATATTAACTACCGGAGGTACTACATTATGCCAGGGCGATTCAGTGGTCCTCAGTGTAACAAATACTGCCGGTTACTCTTACCAGTGGAGACTGAACGGCGGATCTGTTGGAGCTGACTCAAATATATACATTGCACGATCCTCAGGGTTGTATGACCTTATCTTAGCAAACAGCACTGGATGTAAAGCAACATCTGTAAGCCCTGTGCCTGTTGTTGTAAATCCTCTGCCAACATTGAGTATCATAAGTGTGAAAGGAAATGAGAAGTTCTGCAGCGGCGAAAGTGCTACCCTGAGTGTACCTGCCAATACTGCCTACTCATATAACTGGAGAAGAGGAACAAATCTACTGGACATCACAACAAACAGCATTGTTGCATCCGAACCTGGTGACTATACTGTGGATATCTCGCTCGCAGGCTGCAGCGTGACTGCCGAGCCTGTTACCATTGAAGTTATTCAGAAACCCTCTAAACCTGATATTGACAAAGGTTCATACACCCCTGAAATGTGCCTGGGAGAAGATCCTCCGATTCTTTCCGTTGATAATATAGTCCCGGGGTACAGCTATCAATGGTACAAAAATGAAACTCCGGTAAGCAAATCTGAAGCTATTGAAGTCACCGAGGCGGGGAACTATTATCTTGAGGCTGTAACCGATATCTGCAACAGCAAGAGGGACACTGCAATAATCAGCTTTGCTCCTGCTCCTCCCAAACCAGAAATTATAGTAAAAGGTCCCACTGTATGGTTCCTTTCAACTACCTCAAAAGCATCCAGGTTCAAGTGGTATTTTAATGGCAGTCCCATTGCTGATGCAACAGGCAGCAGCTATGTAGCAGGACAAAATTTTGGACTTTACAGACTGGCAGTATCAGATGAAAGCGGATGCTACTCTTTCAGCGATACCATAAGGATACCGCTGGGAATAACAGGCATTGAAGACAAAGATCCGTTTGAAGATGTGAGGATATATCCCAATCCCACAACAGGGACGCTCACTATAGAGATGAATAACAATATTTTCGGGGAACTTATCATTGACATCTTCACTCAAAACGGAAGTAAGATCCTCAATATTAAATTCGAAAAAACGACAGAACATTTTCAGAGTCAGATTGACTTAAGCGGCCAGAGCAAAGGAATGTATCTAATTAATCTTTCTTTAGATAAATTCAGAGCTATAAGAAAACTGCTCGTGGAATAAGATATTGTAATTCAGTGGTAATTCAGTAGTAATTCGGTAGTAATTTATTATAATGAATTTAGAATTACTATGAATTACGCGTAGAATTACGGCCCGCAGGGCCAAATTACTATTGAATTACGCGAAGCGAATTATCACATTTTCCCTTCTTTCTTCTCTCTCCTTATCTCTTTATATCTGATAACTCTATGTTCATAGAAAGCATTAATAAATCCGAATATTATACCGACACCTATCAGTATGTAAAATATGGTAAATACCTTACCCGGGATAGTTACAGGATAGAAATCGCCATAACCAATTGTTGTTAAGGTAATTACTGAAAAATTAAATGAACCGAACCAACTCCAGGTCTCGATATAGTGATACACAACAGTACCAATCCCGAGTACTATTGAAGCAGATATCAGTAACCTCCTGTATGACCTGTCAAGTAGAAAGTCGCGGACTAATTTATATATTGTTACCATATTTTTAAATTCAATTATTTATACCTGTCAATTATCATCATTTGAAATATCTTAAAGTACTTAATACTAACCGTGTGTAAATTTAATCAATGGCTTGAATACTCCCTTTCCATCCTTATAAATTGTATCAAGATAATTCTGCTTTATTTCTCCGCTCTTTGACAAGCCGGAACTATCCCATGAAAAGACATGCCTATCAAATATACTAAAAATAAATATATCTCCCATTAACCTTGAATGACGACCATTTCCATGTTGATACACCCCCTCATTCTTCCCGTTAAACCAAGTGACTCGTCTCTTAGTCCCTCATTCGCCCCATCTTCCCCTTCGTCCACCGAAGCTAGCCTGAGCTTGTCGAAGGCAGCGTAGGAGGATCTCCCATTCTTCCCTTCCTTCTTCCGCCGTTACGCCTTTGATCCGTTTCTTCATCACAACTATCAATTGATTAATCAAATAAGCAAAAATAAATTTGTCTGAAAAAGATAATTATCTTATATTTTGAAAATGTTTTTTCAATAATAATAATTATATGAAAAAATATCTTCTCAAAAAACAGTTACTTGGATTGCTATTCTCATTACTTACTATCCACCTTTATTCCCAAACATTTATTGAACCACCCGGAATCGATTTAACAGGCGTGTGGGAAAGTTCGGCAGCCTGGGGCGATTACAATAATGATGGTTATCTTGACATTTTATTGACTGGGAAACCCTCTTCATTCCCTGTTTCAAAGATCTACAGAAACAACGGGGGCAATACTTTTGAAGAACAAACCGAATTTGGATTAACAGGAGTATATCTTGGATCCTCAGCCTGGGGGGACTATGATGGCGATGGCGATCTTGATATTTTACTTACAGGGTATACAGCTGGTAGTCAGCCTGTTTCAAAAATATACCGAAATAATGGAGGTAATAGTTTTGACATACAATCCGATATTGTACTAAAAGGAATATTTCGCAGTTCCGCAGCTTGGGGAGATTATGATAATGATGGTGATCTGGACATTTTATTGGCTGGGGAAGGTGCATCAAATCAGAAAATTACTGTAATATATCGTAATAACGGTGGTGATAGTTTTTCAGAACAGTCTTCTATTATCCTGCCAGTTGCCGTCAATGGCTCTGCAATATGGGGCGATTGTGATAATGATGGTGATTTGGATATCTTATTGACCGGACAAAATCCTGCTAACAAACAAATAGCTGTAATTTGCCGTAATAATGGTAATAATAGCTTTACAGAACTGACCAGCCTTTCGTTGGAAGGCGTAAGTAGCAGCAAATCTGCATTTTGTGATTATGACAATGATGGAGATCTCGACTTGATACTAACCGGGAGGAACAATGTCAATCAATATATTTCCAGTATTTACAGGAACGACGGTAATAATGTTTTTACAGTTCAAACAGATATTTCTCTGCCACCAATAAGTTACGGGGCCGTTGACTGGGGGGATTATGATAATGATGGGTATCCTGATCTATTAATCACAGGAGAGTCAGAATCAGGAAATATTTCCAAAATATTTAGGAACAATAGGAACAATAGTTTTACTGAACAAATTGATTTCAACTTAGATGGAGTTAATAATAGTTCTGTAGCCTGGGGCGATTATAATAACGATGGGAAGCTTGACATTTTATTGACTGGTTCTACTTCAGGGGCAAATTATATTTCAAAAATATATCAAAATGAAATTGCCACTGCTAACAATCAACCATCTGCCCCATCAGATTTACAGACAATTACAAATAATGGTACGGTAACATTTAGCTGGAACAAACCTGAGGATGCTGAAACACTTCAAAATGGACTGACTTATAATTTGTATCTGTATGAAGATGGACAACCCTTTTTCAAACGCCCCCCGTGTGCTTTTGTACAAACAGATCCAAAAAATGGTCTTCGTTTGATTACAAAGTCTGGTTTGATTCAATGGAGTTCAACAGGATACAATATCAAAGACCTGCCACCTGATAAAACCTATTTCTGGACTGTACAGACTGTTGATGCAGGTATGATGGGGAGTCATTTCAGTCCGGAGCAGAGTTTTTTTATACCACTTTACAAGCCTGTTACACCAGCAAATTGCATAACATTCAGCAATATACAACCGACGGAGGCCACTGTTGCATGGGCTAATGGAGGGGGAACAAAACGTGCTGTTTTTATTAAAGCCACATCAGCAGGTACAGCAGATCCTCTGGATAATACCACCTATAACGTAAATGATCTTACTCCTGGAGGATGGAGATGCGTATTCAATGGAACAGGCAGCTCATTGCTGATTGACGGATTAGTTACAAGTGCAGATTATATTGTACATGTGTGTGAATATAATGGAACGACGGGAAGTGAAAAATATCTTAATTCCTCGACATATCAGAATCCGGCTTCGCTTAATACTCTCGCATTTGATCTAAGCATATCGATACAAGGAATTGCAGATGGTACAGCAGCATGGGGAGATTATAATAAGGATGGGAACATGGATATACTGTTAACAGGGAATGGATCATCTTCAATATACAGGAACATTAATAACACTTCGTTTTCGAGCCAGATCCCCCTCCCTTTGGTAAATAGAAGTTTTTCAGCCTGGGGCGATTATGATAATGACGGCGATCTGGATGTTCTGTTTACAGGAGAGTCTTCACAGAATTATGCACAAATCTATAGAAATAATGGGGACAACAGTTTCACCTGGCAAAGTGACATTGTCTTACCAGGAGTGACAAACAGTTCAGTTGGATGGGGCGATTACGACAATGATGGTGATCTCGACATTCTTCTGTCAGGATGGACAGGTTCGGAAAGCATTTCACGAGTGTACCGCAACAATGGAGATAAAAGCTTTACAGAGCAAACTGGAATTTCATTACCTGGAGTAAACTTTGGTTCAGTCGCATGGGGTGATTTTGATAAGGATGGGTATCTTGATATTTTATTGACCGGGGCTACAACAGGTAGCTCAAATAATGCTATTTCCAGAATTTATCAAAATAACGGCAACAACCATTTTTCTGAATATTCCGGATTCACAGCTCCCGGAGTCTATAACGGTTCAGCATCCTGGGGTGATTACGACAATGATGGAGACTTTGATATAATTCTCTCTGGAAATACCTCAGAATATCCTAACAATGTAATAGCTAAAATATTCCGAAATGATAATAATATCTATAACGAACAAACCGGGATAGTCTTAACCGGGGTTTATAATAGTTCTGCAGCATGGGGAGATTATGATAATGATGGCGATCTGGATATTTTGCTCACAGGTTATTCATCTTCAGGTTATAGTTCAAAAATCTATCGTAACAATGGGGACAACAGTTTTGACGATCAAACCAGTATAAATCTATTGGGAGTATATCACAGTTCCGTGGACTGGGGAGATTATGATAATGATGATGATCTGGATATTGTACTCACAGGTTATTCATCTTCATCAAAAGTTACTAAAATCTACCAGAACAAAACGCTTAATACAAATACAAAACCAGTAACAGTAACCGGATTGGAAGCATATTGGGAGAATGACAGTATTGTATTCAAATGGATAAGTTCTACTGATAACAATACCCCAGCCTCAGCATTAAATTACAACCTACGAATTGGAACTTCTACCGGAGGAAATGAAATAAGATCCGCACAGGTTACAGAATCAGGAAAACTCCTGATCCCAAAGAACAGTTTCCTTATAAATAATACTTCAAAAAAATATAAACTTCCTTTGAACAAATATTACTGGTCGGTACAGGCAGTTGATAACGGTATGATGGCAGGCGATTTTGCATCTGAAGAGTTGACTCCAACTGACAGCATCCAGGCAAAAAACCTGGAGGCTTTAATCAAATCAGAAAATTCGATGCTAATCAGATGGACGAACGGGAATGGACTTCGAAGAACATTATTTGCAAGACTTACTTCTGTCCCTGAACAGGCGATACCCCAGCAAGGTGTGATCTATGATGCTGACCCATTTTTCGGGCAAGGAGATAAAATAGGTACCTCAGGCTGGTACTGTATCTATAACGGGAAAGCCGATAGTGTAATACTCTACGGAATAAATGAAGGTTACAGTTACGATATTCAAGTCGTTGAATATATTGAAGAAGATGGTCTTCCTAAATATTTCAGGACAACAGGAGAAGGCAATCCTGGTGTATTTAGTACATCAATCTTTTCTGAACAGACCGGGATTGAATTAACCGGAGTAGGTCAAAGTAAAGGAAGCTGGGGCGATTATAATAAAGATGGTTACCTCGATTTTCTTTTGACTGGTATGCACTTATCCACTCCAATAACTGAAATCTACAGTAACAATGGGAATAATACCTTTACTAAACTCCCGGGAACGGGATTAACAGGTGTTTACAATGGAACATCAGGCTGGGCGGATTTCGATAATGATGGCAACCTGGACATATATATTACGGGTTATACGGGCTCAGGAAATTTTACCCAAATCTACTTCAATAATGAGGATTCGACTTTTTCAGAAATGACCGGGACCAGTCTTCCTGAAATTGGTATTGGATTCATTGCTTGCGGCGATTATAACAATGATGGGTACCTCGATTTTTTATTAACAGGTCAGCAATCAGGATTTATTGTAAAAGTATATTTAAATAACGGGGACAGAACCTTTGATGAACAAACAGACATAACCCTTACTGCCGCTATTGCAAGTGGTTCAGCATGGGGAGATTACGACTGTGATGGACTCCTGGATCTTCTTTTAACAGGATCAACATATTCTGAAGGGTATGTATCTAAAATCTTTCATAATAACGGAGACAATACTTTCACCGAACAGAATGGCATTGTTCTGGAAGGTCTTGAAAGCGGATCTGTAGCATGGGGAGACTATAATAACGACAGCAATCCTGATATTTTGATGTCTTGCAGCAGTTATTCAGATCAAACTCATAGCTTCATCTATCGGAACAATGGGGATAATACTTTTTCAGAACTTGAAGGGGTAAACCTACCGGCTGTCAATTCAGGAGCGGCGGTTTGGGGAGATTACGACAACGATGGCGATCTGGATATTCTTATATCTGGTTATTGCTACTCCGAAGGAAATTCCATTTCCAGAATATTTTGTAATAATGGGAATAACAGTTTTTCTCAGCTTACAGGAATTGCCATTACAGGAACATCAGGTGGGTCAGTTGTATGGGGCGATTATGACAACGATGGTGACCTGGATATTCTACTTTCAGGAGGTGTTGGCAGTACAACCAAAATTTATAGAAACAACACTTTTATGAAAGCAGGCGATTATTTTGCCAATAAAAAACCTGCTTCACCTTCCAGGCTGGAATCAATAGCTGAACCGGGAGGAGTGAAATTAAGCTGGGCTCCTGTAAAAACCGATGAGACATCGTATAAGACAATTACATATAACCTAAGAATCGGATCAACTCCGAATGTATCTGAGTTCTTTCCATCTCAATCTGACAATACGACCGGGTATCGTCGTCTTGCAGAAATGGGAAATGCTCAGCTTGATACCACATACTTTATTAAAAACCTTCACTCTGGCCTATATTACTGGAGTGTTCAGGCAGTAGACCAGGGATATATGGGAGGAGACTGGTCAACGATTGTAACTTTCGAAGTCAAGAATGTACAGGCTTTCTTCTCCTTCGATGAGGTCTGTGAAGGATTACCAACTCCTTTCACCAATGAGTCAGTAGTTACAATAGAGCCCGCTACATGGTTATGGGATTTTGGTGATGGTACTACTTCAACAGATCAGGATCCTGAACATACTTATGCTGCAAGCGGAACCTACAGTGTTAAACTTACAGTTACCGATAACGAAGCATCAACGGATTTCATAATCCATAGTGTGACTGTTAAACCAAAGCCATCAGTTAATTTCACCGCAACTACAGTATGCCAGGGTGCCTCTACTCCGTTCACTAACACTTCCAATACTAATGGATTAGATATTTCAGTATGGTCTTGGAATTTTGGGGATACACATACCTCATCATTGCCGGATCCGGTGTCTCATACTTACTCTTTTGCGGGAGATTATACGGTATCCCTGGGGGCTGAGGCTGAGAATGGTTGCGTTGACCAGATATCAAATACAGTTACTGTTGCAGGTTATCCTGTTGCAGCAATCTCGGCCGACGGAGCAACAACATTCTGTTCCGGACAAAGTGTAATCCTTTCAACGCCGCCCAATGCACAGTACACCTACACCTGGAAAAGAAACGGGATCCCAATATTTGAAGCAAATGCCAATTCTTATCTGGCTCAGATAACCGGTAACTATACGGTAGATGTGGTTAATACGATCGGCACCTGTCTGACTACTTCTTCTGCTGTACCTGTTACCGCTAGCACCTCCCCGGCTGCCCCACTTATCTCTGCTGCTGGGCCGCTAACCTTCTGCCAGGGAGAAGCTGTTGACCTTAGTGTGACATATACAGATGGATATAGCTACCAGTGGTTACGGAACGGGGGTACTGTAGGTACAAGCTCAAACCTCTATTCTGCAACTGCTTCAGGCACTTATACCATGGTTGTGACAAATTCCACCAACTGCTCCACCAATTCATCCAATACAGTTGATGTTACTGTTAACTCACTGCCTTCCATTCCTGCTGTTAACATCAGCGGACCAACAACTTTCTGCCAGGGAAGCAGTGTGGAACTGAGTGTTGCAAACACAGGAGGATATACCTACCAGTGGGAAAACAATGGATTTGCAATTACGGGTGCAACATCAAATATATTCATTGCCAATACTACTGGCATATATTCACTCAAGATCACTAATTCATCAAACTGCTTTATAAGGACAGAAAATGTTACTGTTAATGTTTTAACAGTGCCTTCTGCTCCAACCATCTCAACATCGGGTTCATCAACATTTTGCAGCGGTGACTCAGTAACACTCAGTGTAACTGATACCCCCGGATATACATTTCAGTGGAAGCTAAACGGAGGGGATGTAGGGACAAACCTCAACAGGCTCGTTGCAAAAACCACAGGTGAATACAGCCTTTTGGTAACAAACAGCAACGGATGTTCAGTAAGTTCAGTAAGTCCTGTTCCTGTTATTGTAAATCCAATGCCGGTAATGAGTATCATAAGTGTGAAAGGAAATGAGAAGTTCTGCAGCGGCGAAAGTGCTACCCTGAGTGTACCTGCCAATACTGCCTATTCATATAACTGGAGAAGAGGAACTAATCTACTGGATATTACAACTAACAGCATCGTTGCATCCGAACCAGGTGAATATTCCATAGATATTTCGCTCGCAGGCTGCAGCATGACAGCCGAGACTGTAAAGATTGAAGTTGTTCAGAAACCTGCCAAACCGGCTATCGATACCAGCTTCTATGACAAGGGAATGTGTCTGGGTGAGACACCTCTGAAAATATCGGTGGATGGTGCTGTTGCAGGATACAATTACAAATGGTACAGGAACGGAACACCATTAAGCAACTCAATATCTGTTGAAGTACTTGAAGAAGGTATTTATTATCTTGAAGCTATCTCCGATAT
>Ga0307376_10001165_pt1 | contig 29309 bp, 25 predicted proteins | sample TR2MG_FD_202536 | JGI IMG/M metagenome (GOLD analysis project Ga0307376, IMG submission 202536) | Soil microbial communities from Risofladan, Vaasa, Finland - TR-2 | ecosystem: Environmental > Terrestrial > Soil > Coastal area > Acid sulfate soil | place: Finland: Risofladan, Vaasa | collected...
AGCTCCTCTCGAACAAGCAAGGTCAGCTTGCGCACGATGGTTCGCATTTCCCGAGGGGTGTACTGCGTCTCCTCGGCGAGCTTGACGATCAATTCGGTATACCGCATGACTACGCCTTTGCCGATGCCCAAGAATAGCCGCTACTTTTTGCGTCTATCTTTGGGGCGTTTGGTGAACCTGCTGGGATCGAGCGACTTTTCATATCCATGGTAGATCTCCTTCTTCTGTTCGATCGCTCGCAACAGGTCTGGAACCAGGTTCACGTACTTGCCGTCGCGGATTTCTGCGGTGCTTCGGTGTATGGCCATGTGGTGAGTGGGACACAGGTAGTACGTCTTCGATTTTTTGTTGGACTTCGTTCCACTGAACTCCACGTGGTGCTGATCAATCACCACTCGTTCGGCACACCCAGGCGCTGCACACCCATGCCGCTGATCAAGCAGCTTTTTATACCAGCCGTTTCTGCGCCTGCTGTGGGCGACGTCTGCGTGCTTCCGACAGCAGAACCTCTTCCCTTCACCAGACCGCATAGCTAAGGAGGGGCGATCACCTCGGTGCATCTGCACCACCATCTCGTTGCATTCTGGTAAAGCGCACGGCACTACCGATCGTTTAAGCCCCTTGGCTTCTCGTGCATGCAAGCGCTTCACATGCTGTCGGCAGCAACACCTGTGCCGGGATGTTGCGGGAAGAAACATCTCTTCACACTCCGGCAAGGCGCACTTACGCAGGGCGCTCTTCTTGAACCCGCGCGTCTTGAACAGGTAGCTGATCGCTTCGGGTGTCACTCCTCGCGCAGACGCAAGGTCCCGAAGCGTTGCTCCCTTTACATAGCGCTCCCACAAACGCTTGATCACTTTGTCGGCTACTTTCTTGGATGCCATACTTTGGAACGTACCATTAGTAACCTGAGAGAACAAGTTAGGCTTTAGCTGAAGCCCAAGAATAGCCAACACCCCAATCCGCGGTCAGCGGGACCAGTAGGTCCTCGGCAAATGGATGCTCCATCCGCTCGAGAATCAGGGGGACCACTTCCTTTACGTTATCTTCAGGGACCTCGAAGATGAGTTCGTCGTGAACCTGAAGCAGCAGGTCAGCACCCAGCGCCTTGATGTCAGTGTCCTCGTCGCAGAGGATCATGGCCATCTTGGCGACGTCTGCCGCACTGCCTTGGATGACGGAGTTGACCGCCTGCCTTTCGCACTGCGCGCGCGTCGACTTCTCTGAGCCGCGCATCTTCCAGTAGTCCAGCCCACCCAGGTACTCCATCTCCGGGAAGCGGCGAGGCCGCCCGAGGATGGTCTCCACCATGTAGTTGTCGTAGATGAAGCTGTGGGTACCCTTGATGAACTCTTGGACGCCGGGGTACGGTTGGAAGTACAGCTTGATCAGCTCCTTGGCCTCGTCGACCGTTATGCCGAGCGACGCAGCCAGCTTCTTCGGACCCTCACCGTAGTTCAGCCCGAAGCCGATGGTCTTACTGGCCTGCCTGGAGAAACACATGTCCTTCTCCAGCTCCGTCATCACTATCTTCGAGTTCTGGGCAGCTGCTTTCTTCTTCTTGCCAGCAGCGATGATGTCTTCGTACTTGTGCCCGAACATCAGAGAGGCAGTACCAGCGTGAATGTCCCAACCCTTGTTGATCACCTCGATCATGTTGGGCTCTTGGGAGAAGTGCGCCATCAGCCGCATCTCTAGCTGCTCGTAGTCAATGACCAACAGGACGTGGTCGGTCTTGGGCATGAACGCGGTGCGGATACCGAACTTGTCGGTCCCGGGCCGCGGGATGTTCTGGAGGTTCGGGTCAACGGAACTCAGGCGACCGGTGACCGTCACGTGCTGGGTGAGCGTCGGGTGGATCCGCAGCTCGTCGTCTACCCACTTGCGCAGGCCGTCGACGTAGGTGCCCTTCATCTTGGACAGTCCGCGAATCGTCTGCACGAGTTGCGCGCCCTCGACACCATCCTCCATCCAGCGGTTCAGCACTTGGACGTCGGTGGAGGGCTGGCGGTTGCCGCTGGTTCCGCCTTTGGTGTACTTCCAAGGCTTGAGCCCCAGCTTGTCGTAGAACAGGGCGCGGAGCTGCAGCGGGCTGCGAGGATTGACCTCCATGCCGGCCAGCTTATTCAGCTCCTTCTGGTGGTGGTCGATGTCGGTCTGGATCTTCGGAGAGAGCTCGTCAAGATACCCAACGTCGATCATGATGCCGCGTCGGCAGCAGTTGTGTAGTACCCGAGTGAAGGGCATCTCGGTGGTCTCGAAGTAGTCCCACAGTGGGATGCCGTCGAGCATCTGCTGGCGCTCGAGGTCGGCTTTGAGATGCTTGAACACGCGGAACGTGGCGTGAGCATCCAGTGAGGCATAGGAGCGCGCGCTCTCTGGGTTGTCCCTCATCTCCCGAAGCAGTACCTCCTGAATTGACTCTTTACCCTTGCGCTTGAAAGCCTCCTTGAATTCCCGCATATCCAGGTCGATGTGGTCTCCGGCAGTCTCCTTCAGGCCGTGGCGGCCTTGCCGGTTCTCGTCGTGCAGCCAATCCATCGCCAGCGTGCAGTACGACCTGCCCTCAGGCACCCGCACGCCGGAGTTGGCAATCATGCTGAAGTCGAAGTTCTGGTTGGTGAGGTACCACTTGAGGTTACGATCTTGGGAAAGCTCGCGGTCGTAGATCTCCAGCATCGGACGCGAGAAGCAGTAGCGCGACTCCGCGTCCGGCGCGCCGGACCAGAACAGTACGTGATCACTACGCCGGTCGAGGCCCGTGGTCTCAGTATCCAGGGCGCACTCTCCGGTGTCTCGAACGTGGCGGACGAATCGCATCATGCCTTCTTCGTCGTCCACCCACGTCACGGGGGGAACCATCTGAAGCGTCATTTTTCCTCCACTAAAGCGCCGTCGGGCCCAACAGAAAGGGCCCGACGGCTTCGGCCCTAGTCTTCGTAGTCAGCCTCGGAGTCGTAGTCTCCTGCGTGCTCGTCGGCTTCCCCACCGCTCCCACCGGGGGCGCGGATTCTCAGGAGCTTGGCCTGGATTTCCAGGGGGTCGCCCGAGAAGATCCTATTGAACGGCCACGGCTTGGCCATCTTCTGAAGGTCCTCGGACAGCTCCGTCGGTGTCCAGCGAGGCACGATCACCGTCGAATCGGTGCCCTTGCCCTGACGCTTCACCTCGATGTCGACATCGAACAGCGTCAGCCGGACAGGATCTTGACACTCCCCACACTCGATCTGCTCGAGCATGAGGTCCTTGTTGTTGCACTTCGGGCACTCGCGGACCTCACCCGAGCGGGCGTAGATCTGCTCGTCCGTCAGCTCCGTGTTGCGCATGTCGATGTAGACATGGCCACATTTTGAGCACTCGAAAGCTTCGGTGGCGATGGACGCGCTGGAACCACAGGCGGCGCAGTCCTTGCCAATCTCGTCCATGACTCCGACCAGGTGCCCCAGGTGACCGTTACCCATCGACCAGTGGCACTTCTTGCCGAAGACCTTCTCGAGCTTCTCCTTGCAGAACTCGCAGCGGCGCCCTTCGCAAGGCTCCTTGCGGAGAACCTGCTCGCCTTTGCGATCGCCACCCTTGTAGAGGATCGGCTTGCTCGTCTTCTCGTCGAAGACGGGCACGAGGTGGTACCAGTCGAGGTGAAGGACGTTGAAGACTTGCATGAGGCGACGTGAGATCGTCCGCTTGTTGCGGTCGACGCCTTCGTCGATCTCCTTCTGCAGCTCCTGCTGACCGAGGCACGTGCCGCCGACCATCTGGAGGTTGCCCTCAGCGTCGAAGCCCCACTGGCCCGAGCTGATGAAGCTCTTCTTCGTTCGAGCGGAGTAGAACTCCACGTACTGGTAGTACTCGTAGTTGTTGCCGTCGATGCACTTGTAGTCCCCGCCGAGAACGCGAGCCTTGGTGGTCTTGTTCTCGGTGGGACGCCAACGATTGCCCCAGCGCATGCTGAGGCTGCGTCCACGACTGAGGCCGCCTCCGGCCTCTCTTGCTTCGGCTCGGCGGTTTACGTAACCGCGTACCCTCTGCGCGAACGACGAGCGTCGTCCAGGTGAGTATTCCATGGTTGCTTTCTCCATCGGTTGAATGGTTGTGCGGCGTCCAAGACAGCCAGAATTTCCTCATCATCGAGGTTGTCGGGTTGCGTGCTTTCCTCCGCCCACTCGGAGTAGTTGCAGCAGTTCACACGGCGGCCCCGCTTTTGTAGGCGGATTGCCGTGTCGTACGTCCCCTCTCTGCCAGCTTTGTTGTTGTCGAGGAGCAGGATGAAGGTCACACCCAAGCGGCATAGGATGCGTTCCTGCATGGCGGTCATTCGGCTACCTTGTAAGGCGACGACGTTGTCAATTCCTTGCTGGATAGTCCAAATGCACGCTTTGTACCCTTCCACAATGATCACAGCATCTGTGCTGCCGTAGAAGGCCCCGGGGTAGACGTTGTGCATGTTCCACAGAAAGTCGTGGTTCTTGATGTCGTAGACTGCGTATCGGGCACGCGACTCGGCGTCGTCCGCAGCAAACTCTTTCAGATCGTCGGCCTTGTAGACCTGGTAGCGCGGCCACTCATCGAGCACCGTGCGCCCATTGATCCCCACCAACATCCCGTGAAGGTCGCGCAACGGAAACGTGATGCGCATGTTCTTCTTATCAAACCCGACCTCGAGCTTCGCCAATAACTTGGGATCGAAGCCGTCCTTGACCAGGCTCTTCGGACAGAACTGGAACACGCCGAGCAGCGCCTCGTTGAGGAAGTGTTCCCCCACGCCGGCTGCCCGCTTCAGTGGATCGCGTCGCCGCTTGGGGCGATGCCTGGCCACCTCCAGATGAAAGTCCACCTCCCGCGCCGATGCTCCCATCGCCTTTAGGAATTGGACGAACGTGCCCTTGACGTGACACGTGTGGCAGTAGAAGACCCCACTTTCCGTGTTCATGTAGAACGAGGGCTTCTTCTCTGCGCCGTCTTTGTGAAACGGACACGGGCCGCCGAGGTTGTTAGGCCCCGACGGCTTCGTGAACCGTAGGTACTTATTCAGCGCATCGTAGATTACTTCACGCAACGCCAGCTACCTCCCTCTGGCTTTTCGCTTGCCTTCCTTTTGCAGGTTCCTGTTGATACCTGCGACCAGGTTGGTGCGCGATTCTTTTTCATCGGCTTTCTCCTTCTTGAACATCTCTTTGATCTGATTAGGGTCGTGGAAGACGACGGGAGCAAGGAGCGGGTTCCCGTTGCCATCCTTCAGCACCTGGTTGTTCTCCGGGTTCACGACCTTCTGCATGAGCTGCCCAAAGTTCGAGGCGGCACACCCGTTGATGGCGAAGCCGACCATGTTCATCTCACGTGAAGCCTTGATGAGCAGGGCCAGCTCGTTGACCTCGGGGTCTGGAGTCCTCTTCTTCATTACCTTGATCAGCGTGGTGCAGTCCATGCCGACCGAGTCAGCGAACGCCACATCTTCAGTCCCTTCCTCGAAGTTGTCTTTCCCTTCTCGGTTGCCCTGCGTCGTAGCGAGCAGGGGGCGCTTGAAGTCGAGACAGACGTCCCGGATGTCCTGAGAGATGGCGTACTGATCTCGCCACTTGATGGAGCGCCGGTTCTCCCGGTCGTTCCGCATGAGGTACATGCCGTCTACGCAGATGAGGTCTGGCTTGTGGTCTTCGATCTTCTGACGCAGGCCGTTGACGCCTCCACCTTGAGGGTCTTCTCGGTCGCTCGTGATGATCAAGCCCTTATCATAGCCGGACTCCAGCATGCAGGTCTTCTCGTCGCCGGTCATCGACTCGACGATCTCGTAGAAGCGGTTCTCCAACGTCCCGTGTCCTGAAGGGCAGGGGTATTGGTTGAGCACTCCCTTTCGATACGCCGAGTAGGGTGCGTCGATGAGAAGACACGCGCAACGGTCTCGTATCTGCTCCGGCGTCATCTCCCTCGTGTAGATGAGGATTCGCCGGTTGTGGTAGTTGTAGGCGTGGCATGCGATGTAAAGCAGCACCCACGTCTTCATGCTCTTCGGTCTCCCAAAGATCACGTTGTAGTCGCCATCCAGCATTCCGCCGGACTCATTGTTCAGTTCCTCCCAGGGATAGGGTATCCCAGGCAGCCCTTCCATGTTCTTGCGGTGCTCGTAGTCGCTCGCCGCCTGCTGCATTGATTCGGACAGGTGGAGGTCTTGGCTAACGCGCCGGACTCGAGTGAGTGCTGCCACCTCCTTCATCATCGTGCAGAGCACCCGATCGGGGTCGTCCACTGCGTAGTCGATGATCTCCTCTCCGATTTTGACCAGCCGCTCAGTGACGTAGCAGTTCTTGAACTCCTTGATCACTGCGTCAAGTGGGAGCCGATCTTCTGGTGGTAGTACGATGGTCGGATTCCGAGTCTCGAACAGTTCTCTGGTCGGGACTACTCCGTTGGTCTTTCTGTCGTGCCAGTAGTGCCACACGTATTCGAACGCTGGGTGCCCCTCTAGTGTGAGGAAGTTGTCCAACGTGATGCCCTCATCTATGACAGGCCGAAGCGCGCCAACGTCGATGATCTTTGCTACAAGGCGTAGCTCTTCATTAGCTGGCATCGGATTCCTCTGCCAGCTGCAATGAGATCATCCCCTTTGGGAAGATGCGTGGCGTGGAGAGGACGACCAAACAGATGTTGTAGCGGTCGGCCCACTTGAAGATGCCCTGCACCTGTTCACCACCGAAGGTGACGGCCACTCGCTTGCCGATCCACTTGCGTGTCTCCGCATGCCAGTTGTCCTCTGTGTTGAGGAGGTCCTTCAGACTGCGGACCTCTTTTGCCAAACGATCATGACGGTCGTTGAGGCTTTGTATCTTGGTAAGCACCACCTTGAGGGAAGGCGGCTTCGCAGTATTTTCGAGTTTGGCTGTCATGAGGAACTCCAAAGGAAGGGCGTCAGCATCACCTCCATATGTTGCAGCGTCAATAACGCTTTCCGTCTTTTCACTGCAGCGCTAGATGTTGGGGGTAGGTGCATGCGCATCCACAATATATGGTAGCTCTGATCAAGCAGCCGCCCTCGCCAACACGCGACCTGCCAGCGCCTCGAACTCGAAACGCTTGTCCATGTCGTCGTACTCCTGGGCCGCGCGGGTGATCGCCTGCACGACGCCGTACATATTCTGCAGGGGCTCCTTCTCGAACGCCTTGACTGCGAGCTCGCGGAAGTGCTTCGGCGCCTCGAGCTTGAGCAGACGCTCCTCGATGACGGCTTCGGCGTGGTCAAGCTGCATCTCTTGCAGCTTGTTGAGCGACCGGCGAGTGTGCTCCCAGCGCGTCGGGACCTTCTCGAAGACCTGGTTGAGTTGCGAGTCCAGCACGCCGTCTTCTATGGGGCGGTGCTGCCGGTAGAGCAGGCGCGAGTCACCCGTCGTGATCATCATGCCGTTGAGGCAGACGAGGCGGAACGAGAACTCGTCGATGGTGATGGCCGTGAAGCCGACCTCGCTGTTGCGCATGTGGAAGCCCGGGTAAACCAGGTCATCCTGAGGCAACTGGCCCTCGCGCTCCGCGATGCCGTAGATCTCCCGCACCCGGGGGTCGGGATGCTTGCGGTCGATGGCGCCCATGTTGATGGGCTGACCGACCAGGGTGTAGTGGTTGCAGTGATCGTTGCCCCACGATGCCTTCTTGGAGAGGTGGTTCCCCATGAAGTTGAGCTCCTCGATCTGGCCGCCGAACTTGCGCTCGAGCCTGTCGAAGACACGCTCGTCATCGATGGGATGGTAGGTGGGGGACAGGACCGCCCGAAGGTAGCCCTGACAGCCTTCCACGCCGGGAGCGCCGTCGCGGAAGCGGTTGGTGCGCAGCTTGCGCGTATCGCCGGTCTTCTCGAACCGACGCTGCAGCTCCTGCTGCACTTGCTCGTGGGTGACCAGCTTCGGGTCGAACCACTTGCCCCACTGCACGCCCAAGATTTGGCCGAGCTGGCGCTGCGACCAGTCGGTCATCTTGAACGTTCCGATGTCGGGGATTTCGATGTTCAGCGCCGGTGTGATACGGAGCTTGGACATCTCGACCACCCGGTCGTCGTTCTTCAGGTCGTGCCCGGCCGCAACCTGGGCTCGGACCGCATCAAACTTGAGGAGTTTCTTCGAATTCTCCAGATTCAAACCGCGGTGCATTACTTGCCTCCTGCTTTTCCACTTCGAAGTGGAAAGACATCAGATCGATCTCCATCGAATCGACAAGCTCCTTCAGGAGCTCTTGGGTTCTTGGAGACCAGTTGTTGGGAACGGCTTGCTGCTTTCCGTGAAGCAGCGCCGGTTCGTTCTCAGGCACGCCAAGCAGAACGTACTCGGCCATCATGGCCGGACGCCTGTCGGAGCCACGCTTGATGTCGGCTGTCGTTATTTCCAGCCCGTTGATCTTGCATTCTGCGAGGGTGGTCTTCATCTCGACAGATCTTTCACGAAGCTGTCCATGTGCAACCCCATCTCTTCGGCGCCCTCCTGCGCCATCTTCTCTGCGAGCCGGCCCGCTTCTTCGGCTGCGGCCTGCACCTCCACCTCGCTCTGGCCGCACACGATGGAGACGCTGACCGTAGACTCTATAGTCAGGCCCGCATCTCTGGTGCTGAACCACGTTTTGAATCCCCGCTGCACTGCTACGCGCGCGTTGCCGTCACCAACGGGGAGGTCGGTGTTCTGTTTACCAGCCATGTTGCTCCTCTTGACCTCCCGATCGTCTGATCGATTCCACACACGAGCCGTGCCACTGTAGGTGGCCTCAACCATCGAGCACCGGCAGTGAGGGGAGGGTGTAGGGTTTTGGGGTGCCCGGCAGACTGGCCGGGTTCTGCTCTTCCTCTCGGTAAGCCATCGTCACAAGCTCGTTGTCGATCTCTCCCTGCCTTGACAGCTGCTCGAGCCGGGTGATGTCCAACTCGTGGGTGATCTTCTCGGTCATGCAGAGGTCGTACTGGCTGGCCGGAAGAGACTTGGCCAGGAAGTCGGTGTCGTACCACCGCTTGTACTTCTTCTGCGCGCCGATCTCGTGGATGATCAGCTTGTCGTGGTCGGAGCCACGAAGCTCCAGCTTGACGGCCCTTACTGCACGGTCAAGCGACTCGTTGTGCGTCGTGACCAGTTGCTCGAGTTCCTGCAGCAGCTCTCTGATCTCCTGGTCTCCCAGAAAGGCCAGGAGCTCTGCTTTGGCTTCTTGGAACCGGTCAACGGCCCGAGCAGCAGCACTCGCATTCTCAGCCATTGCTTCTCCTTCTGTCGGGCACCGGTATGCCGTGGTAGGCCTCACGTAAATGGTCGATGACGTCGCATGCAGTGTAGAAATCCTCCAACGTCTTCCCCCACGGTCCCTCGACTCGGTGGTCGTGGATGCGCAGCAGGTAGGCGGTGTGGAAAATTACCAGCACGGGATAGCTGATATCCGTCTGGCGGCCAGGCAGGCTGGCTCTGAAGATGCGGCCTCGCATCTTCTGCATGGTGCTCACTCGCCCAAGCAACGCAGCCGCCGGCACCTTCCCGACTGCGAGGATCAAGAGCGGGTCTACTTGGTACACGATTTCTGCCAGACGTTCCCAGCAGGCTTCGCGCTCCTTCTTGTTGGGCTGACGGTTCTCGAGGAACATATCCCCGGTTCGATCATCCCGCGACTCTATTGTGGGTCGGCAGCCCACGGTGTTGGTGAGGAATATGTCCTCCTCCCGGTTCAGACCGGTGGTGGTCAGGAAGTCATCCAGCACGCTTCCCGCGTCACCCTGGAACGGCAAGCCGGTGGCATCCTCTACTTCACCGGGGGCTTCCCCGATGATGAGGACGTCCGCGTTAGGGTTGCCCTCCCCGAACACCACCCTCGAGCGCTCGGTGCACAGGTCGCACCGCTCGCAATCGACCCAGTCTTTGCGAAGATCGACCAGACTCACTGCGACATCCGTCCGCCTGGTCCGATCCGCATGCCGTCAGGAGTAGAGATGCCCGCTGCTGAGGCGCGCGCTTTGGTCTCGTCCCTTTCGCACCCCTCGATGAGCTGAAGGATCTTCCGCGCGTCGGCCTCGTTCGGCCAGAAGAAGTGGCTGGGGCTGATGGTCAGTCGGATGCCGCCTTGGCAGGCCGAATACGGCACGACCTGTATTGTGATGGCGAGCCCGGCCTGCGTCGGTACGGTGATCTCCCGCAGGATGCGTGCGTCATTCAGCACGATAGGGTCACCCCCTCTCATCGCAAGCTCGACCTCGCCTTGCTCTTGTTCTGTCCAGCCAACAAATAGCTTGTTGGCTCCGCCGTCAGAGACGGCGATCAGGGTTCCTTTCTTCTCGGTCACTTCACTTCCTCCTCGGTATAGGGTCTGAGAATCTTGTAGTCGAGTGGCCCACCTTGATCGGCCGGCCAATTATGAATGAGCCGCTTGAGGTGGCTGCACATGCGGTGGAACTTCGGGATGTAGATGTGGTCGATGATCACGACCACGGGGGTTCGCTTGTCGTCCAGATGGCGTTGTATGCGCCCCATCCCCTGCTGCAGTGTGTTGGCGCCCCCGTCATCGATATGGGCGCTACCAAACGGCGTGAGGAAGAAGAGGGTGTCCAACGTCGCTTCGTCCAGAGCCTCCTTCACCAACTGCAAGGTTCCGAAGGTAAGATTTTTCTCACGAAGGGTTTGGATTCTTGCGGCGGGCTTCTCCTTTCCAGTGCACAGTCCTGAGTCCTCGAACATCTCGTTGAGGGCTCGTAGCTGATCAACACTGTGGCTCAATGCCAGGATTTTGCGCCCCGCAAGAAGAGGCTTTCGTAGCTTGTCGGCTATGAACTCGTTGCACTCGGGAAGAGTCCCAAGATATGTCCTGAGCTTGGGAACGCTGATGCGTCCTCGAGCGTCGTAGATACCTTCCACCACAGCAGGGTCATGTGGGTCTAGCCTGACCGGACATTGCTGAAAGTAGATTCGTGGCTTCATCTCCTGGGAAAGGTCCCGGTGGTAGACGTCCCCAACGTGGTATTGGTAGATCGGCTCGAGGCCGTCTTCCCTATCTGTGGTTGCGGTAAGTCCCTGCCGCTCTCCGTAGAACATTGGAGCGGTCTGGACGAACAGCGGGGCGGACAGGTGGTGGACCTCGTCGTAGATGACGAGGCCAAAGTATCTGTCCATCCCTGGCGGAACTTCGCTGGCGCGCAGCGATAGTGTGTGGATCATGGCCAGCACAATGCCGCGGCCTTCCCAGTCCCACTTCTCCGGCGGGCCTTGGATAACGCCAATCCCGCCGGGTACGTCAAGGAACTGCTCGATGCGTGAGCGCCACTGGTTGATCAACGTCGTGTTGTTGACTATCACCAGCGCGGGGACCTGCTTGTGTGCGACGTAGTGCAGCGCCAAGATTGTCTTGCCCTTACCGCAGTTGTGAATCACTATCCCGTTTGCCACGAAGTTGCGGTAAGGGTCTTTGCAGACGATGTCATAGACATCTTCGTAGCGTCCCTCCTTGATCTCCTTGACCCGCACCGGCGTCGGAATCCCATAACCAAATGCTTTGGAACCGGGACGGTGCTTGTCGAGGTGACCAGAATGAGGTAGCACCTCAAGGTTCGACGGGTCGTTGTTCTGGATGTCCTCGTCGATGTGGTGGACGTGGTACCGGCTGGGGTCGATGAACCGCAGACCCGCCACGTCTCCTGAGCGGCATCGCTCTCTGAACTGCTCGAGCGACAAACCATTCAGAGCAGCTTCAGCAACCGCTCGGTGTTCCTCGATCGCATAGCAGAGCGCCTTACGGCCTTTCCGCTTCTGTGATCGTACATGAGGATGCGCTGGATACCAGCTCAGACGTTTGTAGACCTGCTTCGGCTTTCGTTCTGAGGCGTCTCGCTTTCCGTCTGTGATGACTTCGTCGCCGACGCTGAGGTGTCGGAGCTCGACCCAGCCACGCACTGTCAGCACCTTGTGGTCATCGGTCAGGCGCAGGCGCTTGCCGTCGACAAGCGTCAACGTGCGTGTAAGGCGTCTCCCTCTCCAGAGAATGTCGTCGATCTCATGGAGACCTATCACACCCTCTTTGTTCGATCGAACACGGGTTGGGATATCCCGGTTCCAGTTGTAGCTGCTCCGCTTCTCAGCTCCATAGAAGCGGCGGCGAGCACTCTCGATGGTCATCGAGAATCCCTTGCCGCCTCGGTTGAAGTTGATCTTCGTGTCGCCCGCAACGCAGGCCAGGTTGAGCAGGCCGCTTTTCGCATGCAGCATGGCGGCGAAAGCGTCGCGCTGTGTGTTCATCTCCGGCTTCTGCTTGTCCAGCTCGACGCGGCTGACGAATGCCACACGAGGGAAGGATGCCGGTTGAACAGAGACGATGGGGAACGGGAGATGTTGGTACTCCTCCCTGGATAGGAACTCACGAGGAACCACCAAGTGTTCCCCCGCATCCCGCCACAGCTGCAAGTAGCTGATCCCCGCATCATCCATGATAGGGAACTCCAGTCCGCGCTTCACGGACCGGGTGTTGATGTGTGCCTTCGGCAGCCAGAGTTGCCTGCCGAAGTACCCTTTGTCGGGGTCTCTCCGCACGAAGCTAAGGTCGGTCATCTCTCCTCCCGAATTTCCGGCGCTCGGCGCCGGAAATTCCAAGTGCTTGTAATCGTTGAAGGTGGGTGTTGAGTGATCAAATTCGAGGACCTTAGCCGCTGGCGGTAAGCCCTATTGTACACACGCCCATCCGTACGTCAAGGGATCCGATAGCGCTTCCAAAACTGGTACATCTCAAAGAACATGCCTCGCATTGCTCCGCCGGCAGCATCCTTGACGAACCGCTCGAGCGGACGCTCGCCCTCGGGTACGATGTCCTCGTCGAAGTTGGCCCGCACATCCGAGTCTTCGTCGTGGCGACGTGCAGGCGCTTGCGCCTGCTGTGGGCGGCGATAGGCCGGCCGATATCCTGTCACTGCGGGACTCCCTTCCCGGTTGATTTCGGCCCTGCAAGAGTGCTGGAACCGGCATCCAGCGCACTCTTCGTCTCCGTCAGGGTCGTAGTTGTGTTCGTTGCCCCAACATTGCGGACGCTGGGTTGTTCGAACATGGTCCGCGTAAGACACGATCACACCTCCTTTCTGGCTAGGGTTTAGGCACCTAATTCGTAGTTCTTATCCCCGCGAATGGTAGAGTTTTGCTAGGGTGCCTGTGCTTGACACCTGCGGAATGCGCCGCGTAGACTCATCGGAGATCAGCGAGGGAAGCTATGCACACAGGATTAATCGTGGATTTCTACGACGACCCCGTTGGGAGCGTTCTTACCGAGAAGGTCGCTCACGCGCAGCTACCGGACTACATCAAGACCGCCGAGCTCCTCAGCGATGAGGCGCGCGCGCGGCTCCCCGACGACGTCTTCGCCTTGGTAGCGTTAGACCGCGGGGAGAAGCTGCGGAAATACGCCTGCACCGACAAGGGCAACACCGCCCTCTCCGTTATCTACTTCATGGAGAACCACCACAAGCTGCCCGAAGAGGCGCAGAAGGTGGCTGCGGCCAACCTCGTCACGGCATGCGGCTGGCACGAGCTCCAAGCCCCTTTGGCGCTGCAGAAGATCGCCGGCGCGAAGCTGCAGCAGCTGAAGGCTGGCTGGCAAATGGCCGGCAGTGCGGCGAAGGCAGCCGCGACAAAGAAGGTCGAAGCAATCAAGCAGCTGAAGAGCGCTGTCGACTCGGGGATTGTATCGAAGTCGATGGCAGCGGGAATAATTGCCCGGAAGCTAGCTCCCGCAGCAGCGAAGACCGTGGCTGCTGGCGGAGCCCTCACCGGCGCTTATGCGATCGGGAAGCATCGCGGCAAGAAGCAGAAAGAGAAGAGCGCGGACGTCACCGGCACGGAGATCATGCCGCAGTCTGTCGATCGGCAGGAAGCTGACGAAGAGACTGCGATGAAGACCGCCGGAGTGCTTCGGCCCTACGTTGACGTCACCGGCAAGCAAGCTCCGGTTCGGTTCGAGAAGCGTGCACACAGTCACTTCTGTCTGGTGAAGCAGGGCCAAGGCCGCTTCCCGATCGACGACTACGGTCAGGTGATGGAGGCGACGCAGTGGTTTGGTGAGCACAACACCAGCCTGCACCCCTCAGAGCGGCGGGACTACTGCATCAAGCTGGCAGCCCGCGCGGACCATCTCGGCATCCAGGTCACCGACCAGATACGCAAGTACGCCGGCCAAGAGTTCGCCCCGGATGGCGAAGTCAAGGTGGCTGTCTGCGGCCGCATGCAGTTCTGGGCCGACGATTCGGCTGAGCGCGACATGCTCGACGGGTTGATGAACAAGTACGCCAGCGTTCCTCCAGATGTGTTCTGTGAGGCTCTCCGTCAGTTCGACGAGGCCACTGGCATGGATCATTTGTGGGATGACGGGATCTACGATCCGTGGTATTCCACGTTTGGTTTCACGAAGGAAGCAACTTGGTCGTGGACACACGGCAATGATCGCTTGACAGACGAACAGCTGGTACGGGGCGTTGGGGCGAGCTTCGACGCACTACGAGAGAACTTCGGGGAAGAGATGGCGGTAGAGCTGCAGAAAGCCCCGCAGAAGATTTTCGATTCCCTCCCACTCGACTCCAAGCGTATCATTGCGCGGATGGTCACGGACTCAACGTAGGAGACAACGATGACGACGGCGAGTAAATCATTTGGAGCACAGGTTGCAGCCAAGCCTCACCTGGTTCGCGGTAGCGGCGGCTTGCAGGGAGAGATCTCTGATCTCCGCGGCGACGCCGAGACAGGCTTCCGCGCGATGGAAGCACGCCTCGGGTTCCCCGAGCTGCACTTCATCGACGGAGCGGGTCCGGCGGCGGTCGGCGGCGACATGGCTTTGGTGGGCGCTGAGCTGCTCCAGGGCATGACCTTCGACGAGCTGACCTTGTGGCTGACCACCAGCGAAGTGGTCATCACGGCGCTGACGCCCGGCAACTCCGGCTTCACAGTCGAGATCACCGATGGTGCCACTGCCGGTGCCGAGGTCGTCACGAAGACCGGCAGCGCCTTCGTGGTCCAGATCGAGGCCGGCGTCTCCACGGCAGACCAGATCGCCACGGCTATCAATGCCAATGGTGCGGACTCCGACGGCTACCTGCGGGCAGCCTCTGGTGGTGCGGACGCGGTGAATGCCGTTGCGGCGGTCGCCAACATGGCTGGCGGCGTGGGCGACTTCGCTGGCTCCGCTGTCACGGCGGCCGGACAGCCGTGTCTCCCGGCCAACACCGCGGGCACCGCTGGTGCGGCGGCTTGGACCGACACCGGCGTCACCGTGACGGTTCCGGCGTTGGCTCCGGCTGTGGCGACCGACAAGGCGTCGGTCACCCTGGCTGCGAACGGCGTGCGCGCACAGGCCCTGTCCGCGGCCGTCGAGTAACGGTAGCCCGGTGTGGCGAGCCATGAAGATCAACTGCTGGCCGTTCTCCAGAAGATCGGCCAGGCGGAGACGCCTACCAAGCCGGTAGTTGTTCCCGATGTCGATGCTGTAGACGACAACGCAGACGAGCCGATCGAGCCACTCGAGATCCGGGAGGGTTCGGACCAGGACCCTAATCCGACTCCAGCTACCGAGATGGTGGGCCCGGACGAACGCCAGCTCGCGCCGATCACCAACAGGAACTTCTTCGTCCATCACGACACCCACCCAGTCGTCTTCGATATCGCTCTGCTGAAGCAGTACCAGGCCGACTGGTTCGAGTGGGAAGCCAGTACACTGTGGAAGGAGATTGGGGAGGACTTCCGCGTCCCCTCGATCAGCGACCACGCCAAGACCAAAATCCAGGCTATCAAAACGCTGCACATCAACGAGTGGTTCTGGAACAAGTGGGAGGTCTTCTGCTGGGTTACGCAGGCGTTGAACAACAACATCCCCGACTTCCAGGTGATGCAGAAGCCCTCGGTTGCGCAGCTCATCAACGCCATCGACATTGCTACGATGGTGCGGAGTGACGAGGAGTTCTCGCTCGAGATGCAGGGATTCGTGGCGGCTGCGGTCGTGGAGGAGGGCATCTTATATGCCCCCAGCCCTATTGCGTTCTGCCAGGACGAGATAGTACAACTTCTCAAGGAGTTGCAGATAGCTGACGGGGAGGCGCTCATCGGGCAGGTGCAGAAAAGGTACCGAGAGATCAAGCAAATCTCTCCAGAGGCGTGGGCTGCGTCGCCGGAGCCGATCTTGCACGAGACGGCCGTCGACATCCAGGTGGCCAAACTGAAGGTCGCGTGCGATTATCTATCCTTGCGACGCCGGCAACTAAAAGACCAGCTGAGGCTTTTACGATGAGGCACATCGGTCCCCACCACATGATCGGGTTCACTAACGAACTCGGAAAAGAGGCTGGCCTCGGCAGTCGGGTTGGTGGCCTCGTGAAGAAGCACCTTGGTGGGAAGTACCTTCGGCAGGTGGGTGTCGGTGCTGGCGTTGGAGCTCTCGGCGGGGCCGCCGCCGACAAGGACAACCGGCTGCGCGGCGCGCTCGGTGGCGCAGCTCTAGGCGCGGGCATCGGCGGAGCCAGTGTGCTGGCCCGCAAGGGTGGGCGAGAGGCCATCAAGAAGAGCCTTGGTAAGACGCGAGAGAAGCTGACCTACGGGCTGACAGGCAAGACAGTCAAGGGCGACAAGATGACGCCCGAGTATGCCCGCGAGATAGGCATCATCCCGAAGAAGGTCAACGTCATGGAAGGGCCGCTTCGGCCAAAGGAGCTGGCCAAGCAGACCAAGGCGCTGGCTTTGGAGGGCACGCACGAGAAGGCGCTCGCCAAGGGCTGGCAGACTGTCCCGGGCGTGCTCCACGGCGCCGTTACCTCCCCAGGCCAGCTGCTGCGCAGTGGATGGCAGCGTGCGGGGACGACGGGCAAGGCGTTCGCGGGGCTCGGCGCCTACGAATCGGGCAAAGGATTCCTCAAGAAGCCGGAAGAGGGTGGCCCCGGTCGACTCGAGGCCGGGATGCGCGGCCTGGGCAGCACAGCCGGCTGGCTGGTAGCTCCCGGCGGCATGGTCGCTGGATCGTTGGTTGGCCAGGGCGCTGGATCTCTGGCGGGCAAGGTCGGCAAGGGCGTAGGAGCTGCGGCAAACGCGGCGCGAAGCGCAGGGCAGCTGGCACAGTACGCAGCGCAGCCTCGACAGTTCACTGAGCGAGGAGCGTTTTAGCCGATGTCGTCTTTAGGAGGAGCACAGGGGGACTCCAGGTTCACCAAGACGCGCAGCAGAACTGGCGGGCAGGATGGCCTGCAATACCCCAGTCCATTCTTCGATATCGCACACACCTATCTGCCCGCCACCGTCAAGCAGATGTTCCGGTGGTGCCGGTACTATTTCCTAGTCAATCCACTGATCAACGCCGTCGTCTTCAAGATGTCGGAGTACCCGATCACCGATGTCATCTTCGACACCGAGCGGCCGGAGCACAAGCGGCGCTGGCAGCAGTTTCTACTCGAGCAGCTGCGCTACCGATCGTTCCAGGTCGAGGTTGGGCTGGACTATCACACCTACGGCAACGCCCTGGTCAGCATCTTCTACCCGTTCATCAAGATGTTGAAGTGCGCCAACTGCGGCTTCACCAAGCCGGCGCGCGAGTCGACGTACCGCTTTCAGAACTTCAAGTTCTACCAGATCTGTGAGAAGTGCGAGCACCACGGCCCGTCCGTGGTATTCGATCACTACATCAAGGCGCCGAAGGGCATCCGTCTGCTTCGATGGAACCCCGAGGACGTCGACGTCCAGTACAACGACCTGACCGGTGAATACACCTACTACTACCAGATTCCTGTGCAGCTCAGGAACGACATCATCATCGGCAAGAAGTCGACGGTGGAGACGGTACCTCAGCTGTTCGTCGATGCGCTTCGGCTGAAGAAGGCCGTGGTGTTCAGCCGCGACAACATCTACCACTTCAAGCGCCCCACGCTGGCCGGTAAGGACCGCGGCTGGGGCACGCCGATGATCCTCCCGGTGTTGAAGGACACCTTCTACCTGCAGATTCTGCGCAAGGCGCAGGAGGCGATCGCGCTCGAGCATATCGTGCCGCTGCGTGTGCTGTTCCCGCAGGCCGGTAGCGCGACGTCCGATCCCTACACCTCGGTCAATTTGCAGGACTGGAGAGACCAGATTGCAGGGGAGATCCGGCGCTGGCGCGCGGACAACAACTACATCCCCATCCTCCCGCTGCCCATCGGTCACCAGACCATCGGCGGCGACGGCCGGGCACTGCTGCTCAGCCAGGAGATCCGGGTGTGGTCCGAGCACATCGTGGCGGGCATGGGGATCCCGGTCGAGCTCATCTTCGGCGGGCTGTCCTACTCGGGCAGCAACGTCTCGTTGCGCATGCTGGAGAACACCTTCTTGGGCTACCTTCAGGACCACCTGTCGATGCTCAAGTGGGTCATCACCAGGACCTCGTCATGGTTGGGGTGGTCTCCCATCAAGGCCAGGTTCAAGCCATTCAAGATGGCGGACGACCTGCAACGCAAGGCGTACCTCTTCCAGCTCAACCAGGCTGGCAAGCTGTCCGACGAGTCGCTGATGGCCGATGCTGACTTCGACTCGTCGAAGGAAGACCAGATCATGGAGCGGGAGTCAGCTCGCCGCGCCAGCGCGATGAAGAAGCAGCGTTTGCTCCAGGCGGAGATCGAAGGCGAGACGCAGGCAGCTTCGATGAAGTGGCAGATGAAGCTCCAAGCGCAGCAGGAAGCGCAGTCGATGGCCATGCAGAACGAGATGGCCAAGGACCAGGCTGCCTTCCAAGGTGAGCAGCAGACCAAGGCGATGTCCGACCAGGCTGCGATGCAGCAGGGCGGTCAGCCCGGCCCGACGCCGCCCGAGCAGAGGCCAGCGCCACGCAACCCATCGTTGATGCCGAGCGGCCCACCGCCGGAGATCCAATCTCCACTGACGATGCGTTCGGTATCGCCGGTGCCTTTGAACGCGACCGGTGAGCAGCTGGGAGGTCGGGCCAACGTCGATCTATTGCTCATGGGGCGGAAGCTAGCGGACAAGATCAGCGGGCTTAGTCCATCTGTTCAGCCGCGCGCTCTGGCCGAGCTCCGTACCCAACAACCCGAGCTGCATGACATGGTGTTGGGGCTAATGATGAGTGGGAGCGGCGGACCAACGCAGGCTGCGACCGCCGCCGCGCGGCCCCTGCCTGAGCAGAGACCAGCGCGGCGAGGGCCCGAATCGCAGCTCGTTTAGCATCCCCTTTCCTTTAGGCGACGGTAGTACGCCTCTTGTTGTTTGTAGCCTTCCTCTGCTTTCAATTGCGTCTCCCTTGCTTGTCCTCTGTGCTTTTTCCACAACTCCAACGCCCCCGCGCGAAAGGTCTCCCTCCGCTTTTCCCACTGTCTGACATCCATGCAAAGCTCGGAGTCTCCGGTCCTTGCATTATTAAAGTGATCGATGATCTCTCGTGCTGCCGCCACTGAGTGCCAATAGCAATGGAAGTAGTGCTCCATTCCCCGGCGCTCCCCGTCTGGATTTACCGCTACCAGCTGTAGGAGAGCGCCGGGGCCTACGTCGTACTCACTCTGAAGCCATAAGAATGTGTTCAGCTTTTCTCGGACCTCGTAGTGGCAGCACTTGTCGAGGTCCTCTCGTGTGTGGATGCCTAGATGGGGAACGGCGATAAATTCTACCCCGTACCCGTGCTTGGCCATTCAACCTCCTTGGTTTAGGTTCCGACTCCGAGGAGGAGTTCTCCTTCCTCGAAGTCTCCTTCTCCGAAGCCATCCAATGCACAGTCGGTGCAGAGGAGGGCCAGGTTCTTGTCGTTCTGGTACGGCTCAAAAGTGAGCCGATTTAGATCGATCAAGCCTATTTGCAAACGAAAAACCCACCTCGTGTTGTGCAGGCTGCTGTGACATAGCGCGCACTGCTCGAGCGAGGTGGGCTCGCTCTGTGTGAAATCCATCCTGCTGAGGAAGCAGTCGAGGTGGAACCAATTCGTCGTTGGGTCCTTTTCGTTCGGGTAGAATCCGGGCAGCCCGGATTTCCTACCGATTTGCATCTCGCCTGCTTGTACGATGACGAGCTCGCGCTCCTCGCCGTACGGTTCCCCGCAGAATGAACACGGGAGTTCTGGGTGTAGTTCATTCATTGTGCCGGTAACCCGAAAGCAGTTCCGGGTTTGTCCCGCTATCTCAGCGCGGGCGGTCTTGATCTTCTTCCGCCAGCGCCTCTCTCATGAGGGCGTGGCCTTCCATCGCAAGCTCAGTTAGGAGCGTGCCAAGGAAGGTAAGGATGAAGATCCGGATCAACACTACTCGTCGTTGCCTTCGTCGTTGCCGTCGTCGTCGTTGCTGTCGCCGCTGATTTGGTCGTCGACATCCTCTTCAAAATCTCTCGTCGAATCTTGCCCGTTGCTGTTCGTCTCTTCGTCAGGATCCTTTGGGCCGAAGTAATTGCTCATGCTGCTCTCCTTACATAGGTGGTTGATCGCAGGCGACAGAAGTATCTCCTACATCCTCCTTATAACTAACTGCGTGTAATTTTTACGTTGCTCGTGAGAGCACCAGTCTGGTAGCTTGACGGGGACGCACATAGGAGCTGCTAAATGGCACGTCTTTCACCGGAAGAGGGCTTTAATGCTCTCGATGATCGGAATGAAAAAGCGCCTGAGTGCTGGACGCACGTGAACTGATGGCACGCCTGTCTCCAGAGGAAGGGTTCAAAGTACTAAAAGACCGGGTGGCTAAGACAGTCGATGGCATTTTCCCGATCGTAGGGAAGAAGCACACCTTGGAACTCAAGGGCGTGCAGGTCAACGATGACCTGCACATTGACGACATCCGATCACAGAAGAAGGCGAAACTCGGCAACCGCACATGGTCTGTGCCGGTCGAAGCTGACGTTGTGCTGAGGGACAACACCTCCGGAAAGGTCGTCGACCAGCAAAGCCTCCGGCTCCTCAGTCTTCCCAAGCACACTCGCCGCTACTCCCACATCGTCGATGGGCAGGAGTACCAGATCGACAACCAGTGGCGCCTGAAGCAGGGCGTCTACGCACGGGTCAAGGATAACGGCGAGCTCAGCGCGGACTACAACGTGAAGGAGGGCCGCGGATTCAAGGTAGGATTCGACCCGAAGTCCCGTGAATTCTCGATGAACTACGGGACCTCCAACATCCCGCTGCAACCGCTGATGCGCGAGCTGGGTGTGGGGCAAGAGGAGATCGAGGCGAAGTGGGGCAAGCAAATCTCTGGAGCCAACGCGCAGGACAGCGAGAAGGCTCTGCGCAAGTTCTACAAGGCGTCGACGGGTGAGCAGCCGGCTGACTTGGAGACGGCGCGCGAGCATCTGTGGACCACGATGAACGGCTCCAAGTTGCGGGAGGATACTACCAAGGTCACGCTGGGCCGCGGGCACAAGAACGTCACGGGCAATGCTCTGATGGATGGGGCTACCAAGCTGCTCCACATCTCTCAGGGCAAGGCAAAGCCGGACTCTCGAGACGCGCTGCCATTCAAGGAGTTGCACAGCGCGGAGGACTTTTTCGCCGAGCGCATCGCGGATAGTGGCAAGGACATCCACCGCCGCGTGAAGAATACGCTAGACCGGCGGACGAAGGTGGGCGAGATCATCGGTCCGGACACATTCAATCGTCCGATACGGGAGATGTACCGCACCACCTTGGCCAACGTCCCTGACCAGACCAACCCGCTCGAGATGATCAGCGGTCAGATGAAGACGACCATCACAGGCAAGGGCGGCATCCAGTCTGCGCACGGCATCTCGGAAGACGCCAAGCTGGTTGATCCGTCGCACCTGGGATTTCTCGACCCGATCCACACGCCTGAAGGCAAGAGCACGGGAGTCTCTCTACGCCTGCCGATTGGCGTGAAGAAGGACGGGCACGACGTCAAGATCATGATGTACAACACCAAGACGGGGAGGAACGAGCAGATCAATCCCGAGAAGGTGATGAACTCGACGTTCGCTTTGCCTGACCAGGTGCGGTGGGAGAAAGGGAAACCCGTCGCAGCCTCGAGCAAGATCCGTTTATCAGCTCCTGGTAACGAGATGACGGAGGGTACTCTGAAGGATGCGCAGTATGTCATGCGCGATCCAATACAGATGTTCTCGATGGCCTCTAACCTGGTGCCATTCGTGGCGGCAGACCACCCCAACCGCAGCACGATGGCCGGGCGCCACATGGAGCAGGCGATCCCTCTCGCTGCCCGCGAGGCGCCGCTAGTCCAGAGCTTGGCAGGGAACAAGACCTTTGAAAATGTCGTCGGTGGTTTTGCTTCTCACAGGGCGCACACTGCTGGTGAGGTCGTGGCGGTCAATAAGGATGGGGTGATCGTTAAAGACTCCAAGGGCAAAAAGAGCGAGGTCCAGCTCTACGACAACTTCCCGCTCAACGCGGACAAGGGGTTCATCCACTCTACGGCGCTGGTGAAGGTCGGCGACAAGGTGAAGAAGGGCCAGACCCTAGCCGACACCAACTTCACGAAGGACGGGATTCTGGCACTGGGCACCAACCTGCGCACTGGGTACATGCCCTACAAGGGCTACAACTTTGAGGACGGTGTGGTGATCAGCGAGAGCGCATCGAAGAAGCTCTCCAGCGAACACCTGCACCGCAACACCTTGCTGCGCGACAAGACCCACATCCTCGACAAGAAGAAGTTCCAAGCGTACACGCCCGACGGGCTCTCGAAAGAGCAGGCCGACAAGCTAGATGACGATGGCGTGATGAAGCATGGGCAGTTGGTGATGCCGGGGGACACGTTGATCGCTGCCCTGCGAGAGAAGACCGACCGTGCGGAGGACATGGAGCTCTCCAAGATGCACAAGTCGTTGGTCAAGCCCTACGCTGACGCGAGCGTGAAGTGGGAGGCCGACCACCCTGGCGTAGTCGAAGAGGTGGTCAAGCGCGGCAAGAAGACAGCGGTCCACGTCAGGACCCTCAAGGCTGCGGAGATCGGAGACAAGATTGCGGGGCGTCACGGGAACAAGGGGATCATCACGAAGATCATCCCGGACTCGGAGATGCCGCATACCAAGGACGGCAACCCGCTGCACATCTTGTTGAACCCCACGGGCGTCCCTGGCCGCGTGAACCTGGGCCAGGTGCTTGAGACTGCGGCTGGCAAGATCGCAGAGAAGACAGGCAAGCCATACAATATTAAGAACTTCCAGCCCAACACGGACCTGCATGCTCAGGTGACGGCTGACCTGAAGTCTCATGGCCTCACCGACAAGGAAGAGGTCTTCGACCCGGAGACGGGGCGCGCCATGGGCATGGCGCTGGTGGGCCCTCAACACATCCTCAAGCTCAAGCAACAGGTTGAGACGAAGGCGCGAGCTCGCGCCGGCGGCCCCGGCTATGCGTACGATCGCAATCTGATTCCCAAGGGTGGTGGCCCTCATGGTGCGCAGGCACTGGGTACCCTGGGGTTGTATTCTATGCTGGCCCACGGAGCGACGGAGAACCTCCGTGAGATGCAGACGCTGAAGAGCGACGCCGGACAGAACGATGAGTTCTGGGCAGCGCTGCAGGCCGGCGAGACTCTCCCCGCGCCGCGGCCGACATTCGCTTACAAGAAGTTCACCAGCTACCTCAATGGCGTGGGAGTCAACGTCAAGAAGGAAGGCAACAATCTGCAGCTCGTGCCCTTCACCGACTCACAGGTGAAGGAGATGAGCAACGGGGCGATCAAGGATGGCGGCAAGATGGTCCGAGCTAAGGACCTCAAGGCCGAAAAGGGAGGGCTGTTCGACCCCACCGTGACGGGAGGTGTTGAAGGGACCAAGTGGAGCCACATGCGGCTGCCTGAGGCCTTCCCCAACCCCGTCTTCGAGAAATCGATTCAAGCACTGACGGGTGTGACGGGCACGCAGTTCAACGATATTATCGCTGGCCGGAAGGCTATCGACCCCAAGACGGGCAAGGTCACCACCGACGTGGAGAATGGGATCGTTGGGGGCAAGGCGTTCAGCACGATGCTGGGGAAGATCGACGTCAAGACGGAGCTCGCGGCAGCCCACACGGCGCTGAAGAATCCGAAACTCAAGGGCAACCGGCTGGACCAGGCCAACAAGAAGGTCAAGTATCTGCGCGCGCTCGACAATGCGGGGCTGTCGGCCAAGGACGCGTACATGATGCAGAACGTCCCGATTCTGCCGCCGTCCATGCGCCCCGTGTCTCAGCTGCCCAACGGCGACCTGAACGTTGACGACCTCAACCACATGTACAAGGGCATCTCCCTGTCAGCCAAGCAGCTCAAGAACTTCAACCCGCTGGCCCCGGACGAGGAGAAGAACGAGGTCCGCGCCGAGGTCTACGACGGCCTGCGATCGCTGACAGGGCTCGGCGGCCACATGAACAAGGAGTTTCGCGGCGTCATCGACATCATCAGCGGCAAGCGTCCTGAGCCTGGGAAGACAGGTAGGAAAGTCGGTTCCCCCAAGGAGGGGTTCTTCCAGAATAAGCTGGTTAAGCGCAAGCAAGATCTCTCGATGCGGTCGACCATCGTCCCCGATCCTTCGTTGGGTCTTGATGAAGTGGGGCTCCCGCGCGCTGCGGCTACCGAGGTATACAAGCCATTCGTGGTTCGGGAACTGCGAAACCTCACTGGTGCTACGCCGTTGCAGGCGCAGCAGATGATCAAGGACGGCGGCCCGATGGTGGCTCGGGCGCTCGATCGCGTGGTGTCCGAGCGTCCGCTGTTGATGAAGCGCGACCCAGCGCTGCACAAGTACAACGTGCAAGCGTTCACCCCTCGGATTATCCAGGGCAAGGCGGTGCAGATCCACCCACTGGTCACCTCGGGCTTCAACGCGGACTTCGATGGCGACACGATGGGAGCATTCGTCCCCATCAGCTCGGCGGCCGTGGAGGAGGCGCGCAAGATGCACCCGTCGCGCAACCTCTTCAGTCCCTCGACTGGCGACCTGATGTACAAGCCAACGCTAGAGTCGCAGCTGGGTCTGTACGGAATCACGCAGGTAGGGAAGAAGACCAGCAAGACTTTCAAGACCATGAAGGAGGTGGAGAGCGCCTCCCGCAAGGGCGAGATAGGGCTCACTGACCAGATCAGGGTTGGTGGATTGAGCTCTACGACAGGCCGGTTCATGGTGGCCGGGGCGCTGCCGGAGCCCATGCGTAAGGGTTTCCTCAAGCGCAAGGGGGCCATGGACAAGGCTGGTCAGAACGAGGTGCTGACTGCGCTGGCGAAGGATCACCGCAACGACTACGGCGAGTCGATCAACAAGCTGAAAGACCTTGGTAACCATTGGGGCACCGACACCGCCTTCTCGATCGGGCTGGAGGACATCAAGCCGGAAAAGGCCATGAGGGATTCGGTGATGGCGCCAGCCGACCGCGCAGTCGCAAAGCTGACAGGCACGCAGGCGCAGAAGGACGCCAAGGCAGTTCAGATCTACGCCAAGGCGACCGATGAGATGCACCGCAGACTGGATGAGCTGCCGGAGAAGGACAGCGCCCTGCTGAAGATGCACCGATCTGGTATCAAACCAGGCCGGGACGCTCTCCGTCAGATCAAGATGGCTCCCATGCTGATCACCAACGCCAAGGGCGAGACCATCCCTCAGCCAGTGAAGCGCTCGTTTGCTGAAGGGCTGGACGTGGCGGACTACTGGACTAACATGTCCGGGGCGCGCAAAGGAATCATCCAGAAGGTGCAGCAGGTGTCAGAGCCTGGCTGGGTATCCAAGCGCGTGATGAACTCGGTGATGGACAACTCGATCGTCGACCAGGATTGTGGGACGGACAAGGGCATCGCCCTTTCTACGGACGAGAAGGACATCCTCGACCGCCACCTAGCGACGGACCAGAAGTCTGGCCGCAAGCTGTTCAAGGCCGGCACGTTGGTAACTCCCGAGATCCGGAGCTCGCTGCGCAACAACAAGGTGGGGCGCGTGCTGGTTCGCTCCCCGCTCCGTTGTCAGCATGGCCCGGGCGTCTGTCAGAAGTGCTACGGCTTGACGGAAGACGGCCAGCCGCCAGAGGTGGGGCTCAACGTCGGCATCCTGGCTGGCCAGGCCCTGGGCGAACGCTCCACACAGCTGGCGATGAAAGCTTTTCACACGGGCGGCACCGCGGCATCGAAGGAGGATATCGTTGACGAGTTCCAGCGCGTCAAAGATCTGACCCTCTTCCCAACTACGCTTCCGGGTTCAGCAACGCTCAGCACGATGGCTGGGAAGGTCGACAAGGTCCAGCAAGATCCGGCCGGCGGTTACAACGTGTTTGTGGGGGGCAAGCGGCACTACATTCCGAGAGCTCGGGGCGTCCCTATGTACGGGGGCAAGCAGCTCAGGAGTGGGATGCAGGTACGCAAAGGCTCCGCGCTCTCGCTCGGTCCTGTGAATCCCCATGAGATGCTCCCCCTCACAGGGGTAGAGCCGGTGCAGGGGTACTTGTCGGGGGAGCTGCACAAGATCTACGGTCCGCACGGCATCCGGCGCCGGAATACCGAAATGGTTGTGAAAGCCTTGACCAACCTGACCAAGATCGAAGACCCTGGTGGGCACAAGGATTTCATTCGTGGTGACTATGCACCAACGTCCAGGGTTGCTAACCTGAACCGGCACGCCGTCAAAGGCCGGCAGCCGATCCGACATCGCCCTATTTTGAAGGGTGTCGATATGTTGCCGCTGGACATGCAGGAGGACTGGATGGCTCGGCTGAACCACGAACGACTCAAGGACACGGTCGTGAGTGCTTCTCAGCAGGGGTGGACCAGCAAGCTGCATGGTAAGCACCCGATACCTCCAGTGGTCTTCGGGCCGGAGATAGGCAAGGGCACGAAAAGAGGAGAGTACTGATGACTGAGCAGATGCTGCGCGCCTTTGCCGAGGAAGTCGCCGAGATCCAGAAGGAGGCTGGCGTGGGTTCCTTCTTGGCGAAGGGTTTCAAGGGCCTTGGCAGTGCTGTTTCGGGTGCGCGCCGCGTTGGAGCGGGGACCGCGCTGAAGCGGCACGGCGGCGCCATTAAGGGACTGTGGCAGAAGGGCGGCCTGAAGGCGCTCGGAAAGTCCGGCTACGGCTCGATGGCAGCTGCTACTGGCGTAGGCGGCCTAGCTGCTTACGGCGGGTACAAAGCGCTCGGCGGCGGGCGCCAGCGGCAGCAGCAGGGCTACCGGTAGATGCCTGAGACCTCCTTTGACAACTCGCTCCCGTCCTCTGATATTGATGAAGCACAGATCGAGTCGGGGACGATAGCGAATGTCAACGTCCGGAACCTGACGGTCGACTGGGTATCCCAGTACACCGGCAAGCAGATCCCGGACCTGCAGATCATGACGCCTTATCTCCACTACAACAACGGAGAGGGCTTCACCTGCGTGCCAGAGGTCGGGGCTATCTGCGTCGTGTGTTTCCCTTCGGATGAGGATTCTCCGTTCGTGCTTGGCTTCCTCAGCGCACCGGAACTTGAGGGCGCGGCGTTCGGCAAGGACCTCACCTCAGTGCTCGAAGATCCTGGTGTCGAGACTGAGGAAGATGTCCCCCAGGCTAAGGGCACATCAGCTGGAGGCTCCACCAACACGGGAGGGAATACCTCGGACGCCAGCTTCCGTGCGGGCCGTCCCGTCCTCAACCCTGGTGACATGCTGTGGCAGGGGCGTGACGACAACTTCGTGGCCTTGCGCCGCGGCGGCGTGCTGCAGCTGGGCTCGACCCACATCTGTCAGCGCGCGTACATCCCGCTGCTCAATGTTATCCGGGACTTCTGCGAGAATTACGAGCTGAACACTGCCGCAGGCTCTCTGAGCTGGGGTGTGCAGCGGGTGGAGAACGACCCCGCCGGCAACGCGCCTAGCGAGTTCGTCCTCATCGCTCGAGAGTTTGCTCAGGACAAGAACGCATCGATCAAGGTCAGCCTCGGCTCGCTGGACGACGCCACCAAGCCGCCCGGCGGAGACAAGACGTTCTTAGAGCTGACCATCGCACCGCAGAGCATAGATCCGTCGGACGGCAAGGTCTCCGGCAAGCCCAAGTACGTGATCCGGCTGGACAAAGCGGGCAATACGTTCGTCATGCAAGCGCTGAAGCGTACGGAAGAGATCGACGGGGACCACAGCCTTACGATCAAAGGCGCGCAGACTGTCGCCATCACTGGCGCGCAATCGGTGACGGCCTTGAGCCAAGACACCGTGCTCAAGACCACGCACGCCCTCAAAGGGGTAAGCAGCACGGAGACCTGGTCAGGTGCTAAGGTCATTGGCGCTGCTTCTTTGGCTCTTGGTGGACCAGGGGCTGTTGAACCTGCGGTTCTTGGGGCAAAATTGGTGGCGTGGCTTGGAACACACACACATCTAGTCAAAGCGCTGCCAGATCCAGCGCCGGGGCCGCCTGCGCTGCCTACGCTTCCGCCTGTACAGGCGCCTGCGCTGCAGTCGATGCTAAGCACAGTGGTCAAGACTGCATAGGAGAGATCGATGGACCTTTTTCTCGACAGAGTACCTCTCACCTTCGAAAAGCTGGGCATGGAAGCGCGGCTCTCCGAGGACGCCAACGAATGGCCCAAGCAGATTTTGGACCAGCTCTACCAGCAGGCGCCGTTCACCAGTGACTACATGCCGAAGGTGGTCCTGCGTGACGTCGACAACGACCGGCGCTATGGGATGGGTCAGATCGAGCTGCTGAATAAGCTGGCCATCAGCCCGCGTGCGGACTCGACTCCCGAGGAGTCGAAGGGAACGCAGAAGGTCCTCGTTCCGGTCATCATCCAGGACGGCAAGCTCAAGCCGCTCGACCTGCTGCTCAACGATGGCATGGTCGAGCCGCTGACCGAGGACCGTCTTCGGCGCGCGCTCTTCCGCCCTAACCTCTTCGAGGCTGTCCGGAAACGTCCGGGCGACATGTCGATGATCGAGCAGCTCTACCCACCCCATCGTCAGTACGGTGGTGGTCGGGGGCCGTTGGTCGCCGAATCTGGTGCGGGTGCTGGCGGTGCCAAGACCGCTGCAGCTCGCCCTGAGTTCCTGATGGACGCGATCTTGCCGACCATCAAGAAGGCGCACATCGACGCGCTCGAGGACAGGCTCAATGACGAGCCGTCTCTGCGCGCTGCGTTGTTGGGCAACGAAGCAGCTCTCCCGTTCATCGCCAAGCTGGCTGACATGCATTACTCCCAGCCGCTGGGGCAGACCGGCGAGGACATGTTCAAGTCGGCGGCCTACGGCATCAAGCCGAAGGTCGTGCAGATCCAGAAGATCGCGGGCGGCTTCCGCATCAAGACGGCCAACCCAGAGGCGCTCATCCCTACGGCGGACGACGTAGATCGTCCTGCCGCGGTCGGGGCGCTGGGCGGGGACTTGGTTTCTGCGGTGGAGCGTGACGGCACCACGACCATCACCACCCAGCCAGCTGTGAAGGAGA
>Ga0307376_10001167_pt1 | contig 29298 bp, 23 predicted proteins | sample TR2MG_FD_202536 | JGI IMG/M metagenome (GOLD analysis project Ga0307376, IMG submission 202536) | Soil microbial communities from Risofladan, Vaasa, Finland - TR-2 | ecosystem: Environmental > Terrestrial > Soil > Coastal area > Acid sulfate soil | place: Finland: Risofladan, Vaasa | collected...
CTAAGCCGGGAATGTGGGCAACCAATGCGGTGGGGGTGTACGACTGGTGGCTGTTGCGTTCCAACGTGACTGTAATGCCCACCTACAGCCAGGCGGGCAATACGGCCATCGCCGGAGCCACGGTCAGCGGGGCCACCGCCCCCGACACCGCCGTAGAAATGGTCATCCCTCACTGGGACAGCGGGGCCGTCAGCGGCCTCCAGGTCTTCCTGGACGGCGCGCCGGCCGACCCTGCCGACTTCCGCACCACCAACTACGGGGTCAAGGTCCGGGTGGGCACGACTGCTTCCAGTGTCGAGGTGCGGTACACGCCGCTGGAGGGCTGGGTGCAGACCGATTGGGCTGGCGGCGCAGGCCAGGCGGTCTGGGCCGACGAGACGCGCTACGACTCGGCCGTGGGCGTTGACGATAGCGTCGAGGGACAGGTACAACTGGGCATCGCCTCCGGCGGTGACCCCCTGTTCTCCGACGACTTCACCCGGCCACCGGATCCGGACCCCGTGCCGTTCACCTGGATCATCCCGCCGGGCAGTGCCCGGTGGCCGAACCGGGGCGTGTTCAACACCAACGGCGGCGTGCTCAACTGTGGGACCTCTGAGCCAGGCCCCTACGGATACGCCTACACCAACACCGTGGTGATCGCCGATCATTCGGTCGAAGCGGACATACGCTTCCCGCAAATCCTCAATTTTTCGGGTGGAGGCGGCATCTTTGGCCGCCTGAACCCGGCCACAGGGCAACGCTACGCGGTCTGGGTCTACCCGGAGACCGCCGCAGGGGGCACTGCGACGATTCGGGCGCTCAAATTCTACGACCAATGGGGTTGGTGGAACTCACCTGGCTTCGCCAGCGTGAGCATCCCGGGTGGGGTCGGTTCCGGCTGGCATCACCTCAGACTCTCTTTCACCGGAAACCGGATTCGGGTCTTTTACGATGGCTCCCTGATCATTGACGACACGGACAACGGCAACGAACCGAACTGCGGCCAGTACAACAGTTGTGCGCCCTACACCAACGGCTACGCCGGCGTGGATCTGTGGACCGCCAGCAACTCCCGGAGCCTATACGGGCCCACCTTCAATAACTTTGTGGTGCGGGATAGTTCCGACGCCATCGTGTGGAGCGACACCTTCGGCCTCGACCCGGTGGATCCGCTCTTGCCGTGGGCCGTGCGGCTCGGCACGTGGACAGTGATGAGCGGGGAACTACACGCGGGCAGCAGTTCCGGCTATGCCTACGTATATACGTACACGGCTCCGCTGTGGGCCGATTATTCCGTCGAGGGACGCATCCAGTTTCCGGCCGGCGCGTTTGGCGGCGGCCTCGGCGGGCGGGTAGACCCCGCCACCGGCGCCCACTATGGTGCGTGGGTCTACCCTGACGGATCGTCGGGCGGCTCCAACGTGTTGAAACTGGTGAAATTCCGCGACTGGACGAACTGGAGCGGCACCCCGATGCAGCAGGTCAACCTGCCCAGCGTCGGCACGGGCTGGCACACGCTCAAGATGGCCTTCGACGCCAACCGCATCCGCGTCTACTACGACGGCGCCCCGGTGATAGATGTGACAGACAACAACTACGACGGCCGGCCAGCCTACCTGGGCGGCGGCGTGAGCGTGGATACGTGGGTGGCGTCGGGGTACAGCGGGCCGTATGCCATAGCGGCCGACGACATCGTCGTGCGCACTCCGGCCCAGTACGGGGCCAGTGGCACGCTGCTCTCCTCGGCCTTCGATGGCGGGGTGGGAGTGGAATGGCAGACCGTCTCCTGGAACGCGGCAGTGGGCGGCGATACGGGGGTGCGCGTACGCACCCGCACGGCCCAACGGGCCAACCAACTCGCTGCCGCCCCCTGGTCCGATTGGATCACTGACAGCGGATCGCCGGTGACCAGCGCGGACCACCGCTGGATCCAGTATCAACTGGAATTGACCAGCAGCGATCCTACGGCCACGCCCATCTTCTACGAGATCGGCACCACCTACGTTCCGGGCATCCGCCTACCGGGCAGCAACCTGACCTACACCGGCCCTGTCACGGGTGACAGCGAATCGCAAATCACCCTCTCCGCCACCCTGCTCGACGACGACGACGCCCCCATCGTCGGGCGGACCGTGGACTTCACCTTGAGCGGAGTAAACGGCCTGCTGGCGGCCTCAGCCACGACGGACGGCAACGGTGCAGCCAGCAGCCCCCTGAATCTGATGACCGCCCCCGGACAGTACAGTTTGACCGTCGCCTTCGCCGGCGACACTGCATTCGCCCCCGTCTCGATCGTCCTCCCGTTCGAGGTCACCTCTCCCTGGTCGGAGTGGGTCCAGGACAGCCAGGCCGACTTTCAGGGCGACACCCTGACCAGCCTCGACCCCACCACCCGGCCGGGCAGCGTCCTGCTGGAGGAGACCCTCGTCGGCGAGGGGGAGGAGACCGGCTCCTTTTCGGTGGGTGGCACCCCCGGTTGGAGTTACCGGCGCAGGCTGTTCGTTGACAATAACGTCGCCAGCGAGTTGCCAACCGGCTACTCACTCCGGCTGATCCTCGACACGGCGACTCTGGCCAGCGAAGGCAAGTTGCGGCCAGACGGCAACGACCTGCGCGTGGTGTGGACGGGCGGCCCGGCGCAGGTGGAACTGGACCGCGTGGCCGAGACCCCGTTCAACAGCGCCGCCACCGACGTCTGGTTCAAGTCCCAGGCCCTGATTCCGGGAAATGGCCGCGACGGCGACTATTACATCTACTATGGGAACCCCGCCACCGGCACGCCCCCCGCCGATCGGGCCGACGTGTACGCCCTGTGGGATGATTTCGACGGCAGTTCGCTCGACCCGCGCTGGAGCCCGCAGGGCACGCTGACCATCAGCGGTGGACAGGCTCACCTCGCCAGTAATGCCAACATCATCGGCACGACGCCCTATACCTTCGCCTCGCTGGAGGCGAGGGTGCGGTTTGGCGGCGAGAACAACTACGCCTGGTGTGGCTGGGAGGATGGACGAACGGACGCGCCCAACTTTATCGTCTTCGAAGAGTTTCCGTTGCCCAACGGTCTGGAAGCCCTGATCCGCAACGACGGTGCCCCCTTCTCCCGCCTGCCGATTGCCGACCCGCCCGGCGGCCTGGCGGCCTGGCACACCTACGTCACCGACTGGTGGCCCGGCCAAGCTCGCTGGTCCATGGACGGCACGGAAGTCATGAGCGCCACCACCAACGTGCCCGACAGCGGGATGTACGTCAACTTCTATGCCAGAGCCTTACCCATGGATGTGGATTGGGTCAAGACCCGCCTGCGGGCGGCCCAGGAGCCGTCAGTCACGCTGGCCACGCCCCAGCCCGGGTATGGGAGCCAGGGGCAACTCCTCTCCATCGCCTACGATACGGGCCAGTTCTCCTCATGGAAATATCTGACGTGGGATGTGACCACCCCGCCAGACACCGGCGTCAGTCTACAGGTACGCACGGCAGCCACGCAGGACGACCTGAGTGTGGCCCCGTGGATGAACTATCCCCAGACAGGCCTGCTCATCAGCAACGACGCCGGGCGCTGGGTTCAATACGAAGCCACGCTGACTACAACCAACCTGTTCACCACCCCGGCGCTGCATAAGATGACGGTTTACTACACGAGCCTGCCGGTCACTCTGACCATCGCCCCGGATGAGCAGACGGTTGCCGCCGGCCAGGTCGCCACCTATACTGCCACCGTGGACGATGGCAGCCAGACCTGGGACGTGACCGGCGAGACCGATTTCAGCATCCAGCCTGGGGCGGGCGGCACCTGGGCGGACAACGTCTACACCAGCCAATCCGCCGGCGATTGGACCGTCACCGGCGCGTACGCCGGCCTGGCCGGCACGGCCACCCTCCACGTCCAGCCGGGCGCCGCCCTGTCCGTCACCAAGACCAGTTCCGCGGACCCGGCCAGGGCCGGAGACCCCCTCACCTATACAGTCACCGTCCTCAACCCCGGCCCCGCGACCGCCCTGGGTGTGGTCGTCACCGACACCCTGCCCGTGAGCGTGACGTTCGGCTCCGCCACACCCAGCCAGGGGACCTGCAGCGGAGCGGCCACCCTCGTCTGCACCCTCGGCGATCTCCCCGCCGGCGTTACCGCCACGGTGATCATCGCCGTCACCCCTGGGGCAGCCGGCCCGCTCACCAATACCGCCCAGGCCTCCGGCACCGACCCGGCCGGCAATCCGCTGACCGGCGCCGGCACCGCCTCCCTGCGCGTCATCGGGCCTGCCATCGGCGTGCGGAAGGAGGCCAGCACGGGGATGGCCAGCGTGGGCGACACGATTACCTATACCTACACCGTGGAGAACGCGGGCGACGCGACGCTCACCGGCGTCAGCGCCAGCGACGACCGGCTGGGCCTCATCCCCCTGGGACGCACCACCCTGGCTCCAGGCGAGACCACCACCGGCAACGCCACGTACACGGTGGCAGAAAGCGACCTGCCCGGCCCACTCACCAACACCGTCACCGTCACCGGCACTCCCCCGGCGGGTGACGTGGTGATCAACACCGCCACCACCACCGTCTCCCTCAAGCCCAAGGGCACCATCATCTACCTGCCCATCGTCCTGAACAAATACGCCCCTCCCGCCCCCGACCTGGTGGTGGAGCAAATCACCGTCGCCGGCAGTCGCGTCCAGGTCGTCATCAAGAACCAGGGCGACGCCCCCGTCCTCGGCGACGACGAATTCTGGGTGGACCTGTACGTGGACCCCCACCCCGTCCCCACCGCCGTCAACCAGGCCTGGGACGCGCTGTGCAGCCGGGGCATCGTGTGGGGTGTCACCGCCTCTGCCCTGCCCCTGGCAGTCGGGCAGACCATCACCCTCACCATCGGCGATGACTACTACCGGGACGACTACAGCCATTTCCCCACTCCCCTGCCCGCAGGTCTCCCCATCTACGTCCAGGTGGACTCGGCCAACCTGAACTCCACCTACGGCGGGGTGCTGGAGAACCACGAGCAGCGGGGGGAACCGTATAACAACGTCAGTGGCCCCGTCTTCTCGGCGCTCAGCACGATGAGCGACGCGCCAGCGGAGGCAGGACGACCTGCCCAAGAAGATCCCCGGCGCACAGAAGGCCACCGGCTGCCGCTCAGGCCATGAGAGTTCGCGGGTGCCAGGCGCCCACCAGGTGCCTGGCGCCTCGCTGGTCAGTGAATAGGAGACTGTGAATATGCGTACACGTAACGGTCAATCGAGGATTTGTCTGGCGCTTGCCCTCGCCACGTCTATCGTCGGCCTTCTGGGGGTGGTGGCATGGTCGCCCCCCATGGCGCAGGCCGCTCCATCCCACCTGCCCCCCCGCCCCACGCGCCAACCCCAGGTCCAGCCCGGCTCCCCCCAGGCGCCCTCCGGCGGCTTCATCGAGTTGCGCGTCTCGTTCACCCCCCAGGGACTACAGGCGCTCGCCCACTGGCAAGAACTGTGGACCGTCGTGCAATGGCAGGATCGGGCGGGGGCATGGCACGACGTCACCGGGTGGCAGGGCACACTCGACGAGGCCAACCCTACCGAGGGCAAGAAGGTGTGGTGGGTGGCGGACGAGGATCTGGGCACAGGTCCCTTTCACTGGGTGCTCTACCAGGGCCGCGCAGGCAGGGAGTTGGCATGCAGCGAACCGTTCGATCTGCCAGGCGCGCTTGGCGAGACGGTGAGGGTGCAGGTGCTGCTCTCCACCCCGTGATTCAGCCGTAGAAACCAGGTTTTTCCGTAAGCGCAGCGACAAAACCTGGTTTCTTTGCTCTACGTGCTCCCCCGTACCTGTGTCGCCGCCTCGAAGCCTGCCGCGAGCGCCTTCAGGTTGATTTCCGCGCTCCCGCGCGGTGCGCGGGCCCGCACCGCTGCCTCCAGCGCCTCCCGCGACACGATGCCCGTCAGCCCGGCCAGCACTCCCAGCCCGACCACGTTGGCGACCAGTTCCCGCCCGGTGACCTCGCGCGCCAGGCGCGTCATGGCCACCCGCACCGCCCGCGTCGTCGGCGCGCGGGTCACGTGGTCCGCGTCCAGGATCAACAAGCCCCCTGGGCGCCCCTGCCCGCCGTACCGGTCGCACGCCTCCTGGCTCATGCACAGCGTGACGTCGGCCTGGAGCACCTTGGGGTAGTAGATTTCTCCATCAGAGATCACCACCTCCGCCCGGCTGGCCCCGCCCCGCGCCTCCGGCCCATACGACTGGGTCTGCGTGGCGTTCTTGCCGTCCCGGATGGCCGCCTCGGCCAGCAGGATGCCGGCCAGGAGCACCCCCTGCCCGCCGGTGCCGCCCAAGCGCACCTCGGTTTGCCTGGCCATCAGGCAGCCCCCTTCTGTGCGCGCTCGATGATCTGCTCGTACAACTGCGTATACTCCGGGACGTCCCGCTCTACGAACACGCCGCGGATGATCTTGCCCTGCTTCTCTTCTTCGCTCATCTTCTCGGCCTGCCTGAGGGTGATGCTGGTTTCCTTGAGGCCGCGCATCATGTCGGGCGCGCTGCCCCAGCGATTGAGCCGTCCCAGCGTCGTGTGGCAGTAACTCACGGCCTCGACCAGGGCGAACCCCTGCCTGGTGATAGCCTGCGCAATGTACTTTTCCAACTCCTGCACGTGGTAGACGGTGCTGCGGGCCACGAACGGGGCTCCCGCCGCCACCGCCAACTCGGCGATGGGGAAAGGCTGCTCGATGTGGCCGTAGGGAGCGGTCGTCGCCAGCGCGCCGGTGGGGGTGGTGGGTGAATATTGGCCGCCGGTCATCCCGTAGGTCGCGTTGTTGACCACGATGGCGGTCAGCCCGATGTTCCGCCGCGCGGCGTGGATAAAGTGGTTGCCGCCGATGGCCAGCGCGTCCCCATCCCCCATCACCACGATCACCTTCATCTCTGGCCGCACCATCTTCAGCCCGGTGGCAAAGGCCAGCGCTCGCCCGTGCGTCGTGTGCATGGTGTTAAAGTCCACGTAGACCGGCATGCGGCCCGTGCAGCCGATGCCCGACAGCAGCGCCACCTCGTCCTTGTCCAGTTTCAGCCCGTCCACCGCCCGGATGATGGCCCCCAGGACGATGCCGATGCCGCAGCCCGCGCACCAGACGTTGGGGAACTTTTTGCTGTGGCGCAGGTACCGCTCGTGGACCCGCGATTCGTGTGGTTGCTTGCTCATCTTGTCCACTCCCACTCCTCGATGGCCGCCAGGATCTGGGCGGGTTGGATCATCTCGCCGTCGGCCCGGTTGACGCGGCGCACCTTGTGCCGCCCGACCACCCGCTCCACCTCCAGCACCAGTTGGCCCATGTTCATCTCCGGCACCACCACGTGGTGCAGCCGCTCGGCGGCCTGTTCCACCACCTCCTCGGGAAAGGGCCAGATGGTCTTGAGTTTGAGCAAGCCCACCTTGCGCCCGCGCCCGCGCGCCAGCTCGACGGCCTGGCGGGCCGAGCGGGCTGTCGCCCCGTAGGCCACGACCAGCGTCTCGGCGTCCTCGACGCCGTCGCTATCGTAGAGCAGAATATCCGACAGGCCCCGCTCGATCTTGCGGAAGATGCGCTCGAGCCAGGGCTCGACCTCGTCCTGTCGTTCGGTGGGATACCCGCGCTCGTCGTGGTGCAGGCCGGTGATATGGTAGCGGTACCCCTCGCCAAACGGCACCAGCGGCGGCACGTCGGTGGTCAAGTTCTCGTAGGGTTTGTACCATTCCGGCGGCACCGTCGTGCCCGCCCGCTCGACCCGCACGATCGTCGCCGGGTCGGGCAGTTCGACCCGCTCCCGCATGTGGCCGATCACCTCGTCCATCAGCAAGATCACCGGCGTGCGGTACCGTTCGGCAAAGTTGAACGCCTGCACGGTCAGGTCAAACGTCTCGCGCACGGACGAGGGGGAGAGCGCGATGATGGGATGGTCGCCGTGGGTGCCCCAGCGGGCCTGCATCACGTCCCCCTGCGAGGGGCTGGTGGGTCGCCCGGTGGAGGGCCCCAACCGCTGCACGTCCACGATCAGGCAGGGGATCTCGGCCATCGCCGCGTAGCCGATGTTCTCCTGCATCAGGCTGAAGCCGGGGCCGGAGGTAGCGGTCATGGCCTTCGCCCCACCCACCGCAGCGCCGATGACGGCGGCGATGGAGGCGATCTCGTCCTCCATCTGGATAAAAAAGCCCCCCACCTGCGGTAGCCGCCGCGCCAGGATCTCGGCGATCTCCGTGGCCGGGGTGATGGGGTACGCGGCGTAAAAGCGGCAGCCGGCGGCGATCGCTCCCTCGGCGCACGCCTCGTCCCCTTGCATGAGCCTGACAGTCGGTGTCTCGGTCATTGGGCCTCCTTCTCCTCTGGCTCCACGTCGGCGACGAAGATGGCGAAATCGGGACAGTGCAATTCACACCAGCGGCAAGCGGTGCACTTGGCCGGGTGGGCCACGGTGACCCTCCCGTCGGCCCCCTGTTCCAGCACTCCCGCCGGGCAGAACTCGACGCACAGCCCGCAGCCCTTGCACCAGTTGGGGAAGACGGTCACGTGGCCGCGCGGCAGTTGGCGCCTGGACCTGGCCGGTCCTCCTGCCTGCCCTGCCTCGGTCTGCGCAGTCTCGGCAACAGTTGCTTGTTTCATCTTTCGATCTGACCCCCCTCTCCTGGTAGAAACCCGCTTTCTCTCAGAAAACGGGTTTCTAGAATTATCGCACAAAACGCGGCTTTGGGCCAGAGCCGGCGTTGACAGGAACGCGAAAACTGTTTAGAATGAACAAACGGATGAGTTCAGAATTGGGAGGATGATGCCTATGCCGCGTGGGGACCAGCACAGATATGTCTGAACTGCTAGACGGCCTGATCATCAAAGCGCAGAGTGGCTTTTTCACCGTCCACACCGACCGCAGTGACGTCGTGTGCCACGTGCGGGGGCGGCTCAAACAGAAGCGGCTCGACACCGACCTGCTGGCCGTCGGCGACCGGGTGCGCATCAGCCTGGCCCAGGACGGCAGCGGCATGATCGAGGAAGTCGCCGGGCGGGAACGGGCGTTGGTGCGGCTGGCCCCGCTGACCAAAGGGCGCGGCTCCCGGCGCTGGGACCGCGAAGGGTACCTGGCCGAGCGGGAGCAGGTCATCGTCGCCAATCCCGATCAGGCGGTCTTTGTGCTTGCCTGTGCGGAACCCTCCCCCAGCCTGCGCCTGCTCGACCGGCTGCTGGTGGGGGCGGAACGGCAACACATCCCCGCCGTCGTGTGCGCCAACAAGGTGGACCTGGTCAGCCGCCGGGAGGCGCGGGCGCTCTTCGGCGTGTACGGGAAAATCGGCTATCCGGTGCTCTATACCAGCGCCGTCGCCGGCAGCGGGGTGAAACCGTTGCGCAAGGCGCTGCAGGGCAAGATCTCGGCGCTGGTGGGCCCCTCCGGCGTGGGCAAGACCAGTCTGCTCAACGCCCTGCAGCCCGGCCTGGGGCTGCAGGTGCGGGAGGTGAGCCACGCCACCTCCAAGGGCCGCCACACCACCGTCGCCCCGCAACTCGTCCCGCTGGACGTCGGCGGCTGGGTGGCCGATACCCCTGGCATCCGTGCGCTGGCCCTGTTCGACCTGGACCCGGAGGAGATAGACGCCTACTTCCCCGACATCGCACCACTGGTGGCCCATTGCCAGTTCTCCGACTGTACCCACACCGTGGAACCGGGCTGCGCGGTCGTGCAGGCAGTAGAGGAAGGCCGGGTGGACGAGCACCGCTACGAGAGTTACGTGCGGTTGCGGGAGGAGCACCAGAAACTGGCGGACATGTACTGGTGGGGAATACAGTAGGAAATGCGTAATGCGTAATCCGTAATGCGTAATCCGCAATCCCGTGTACACCTTCCCGAAAGCTGGGAGCTTTCGGGAAGGTCCGGCAGTCCGCAGTCCGCAATCCGCAATCCCGTGTACCACCTTCCCGAAAGCTGGGAGCTTTCGGGAAGGTCCGGCAGTCCGCAATCCGCAGTCCGCAATCCCGTGTACCACCTTCCCGAAAGCTGGGAGCTTTCGGGAAGGTCCGGCAATCCGCAGTCCGCAATCCACAATCCCGTGTACCACCTTCCCGAAAGCTGGGAGCTTTCGGGAAGGTCCGGCAATCCCCAATCCGCAGTCCGCAATCCGGCCGCTGGCCGGGCTTGACACCTGGGACAAACCATAGTAGAATCTGCCCGGCGTAGTTATTGGACTAACCTCTAATGAGGGCGTTGCTGCCCAACGCAGACGTGCTATAATGAAAGTTTGGTGACATCCCGACAGTGGTCAAAGGAGTGTATGGAAACACAGAAGATTCCACAGCATAGCCGCACCTTCCAGGAGGTGGCCGGGGCGTTGGGGACCGGCCTGGGGAGCGGGCTGACGGCGGCCGAAGCGACGGCCCGCCTGGCCCAACACGGTTCCAACGAATTGGCAGAGCGACCCCAGCCTGGCTTCTGGCGGTTATTGTTAGATCAGTTCAACAATTTCATCATCATCATCTTGATCGTCTCCGCCGTCATTTCCCTGCTGCTGGGGGAGGTGATTGACGCCAGCGCGATCATGGCCATCGTCATCCTCAACGCCGTGTTGGGCGTGGTCCAGGAAAGCAAGGCGGAGGAAGCGCTGGCAGCGCTCAAAAAGATGGCCGCTCCCGAGGCGCGCGTCTTGCGAGATGGCCACCTGATCACCGTCCCGAGCCGCGAACTGGTCCCCGGTGACGTCGTCTTCCTCGAGGCCGGCAACTACGTGCCGGCTGACCTGCGACTCACCGAGAGCGTCAACCTCAGGATTGACGAGGCGTCGCTCACGGGGGAATCGGTGCCGGTGGAGAAGGTGGCCGCCGCCGTGTTGCCGGAAGACGTGCCGCTGGGCGACCGGGTCAACAGTGCCTTCATGGGCACCACCGTCACCTATGGGCGTGGGGCAGGCATCGTGATCGCCACCGGCATGCAGACGCAGATCGGTCTCATCGCCGAGATGATCCAGTCCTACGAGGAGGAGCAGACCCCGCTCCAGCGTCGCCTGGACCAACTGGGCCACTGGCTGGGCTGGGGGGCGCTGGCCATCTGCGGCCTCGTCTTCGTCGAGGCCGTAATCCAGGACACCAACCTGTCGCTCATCTCCAGCCAGGGGCTGATGGCCTACCTGACGCAGACCAAGCAGCAGATCATAGACCTGTTCATCGTCGCGGTCAGTCTGGCGATCGCCGCCGTTCCTGAGGGCCTGGCGGCCGTCGTCACCATCTGCCTGGCGTTGGGAATGCGCGAGATGGTGCACCATCACGCCCTGATCCGCCGCCTGCCTGCCGTCGAGACGCTCGGCTCCGCCACCGTCATCTGCTCCGACAAGACCGGCACGCTGACCCAGAACGAGATGATGGCGGTGCGGTTCTACGTGGCGGACTGGCGGCTGGACGTGAACGGCGAGGGGTACCAGCCCAAGGGAGAGTTTAATCACTACGGTGAGCCGGCCGACCCGCGCGACAACGCCGAGATCATGCGATTGCTCGCCGGCGGCCTGCTGTGCTCCGACGCCCGGCTGGAGCGGCTCGACTCCGCCGGCTCAGACAGCCGCTATCGCATCGTGGGCGATCCGACCGAGGCCGCCCTGGTGGTAGCGGCGGCCAAGGCCGGGTTGTGGCGCGACGAGCAGCAAGAACGGTTCCCGCGCGTGGCCGAAGTCCCCTTCGACAGCGATCGCAAGCGCATGAGCACCATTCACCGCCTGGACGGGCCAGAGCGGGAGAAGAGTGGTGGCGAGATTCCTCGCTTCGCTCGGAATGACAAGGGGGAGTACATTCTCTACGTCAAGGGGGCACCCGACGTGCTGCTGCCCCTGTGCGATACCATCCTGGAGGGGGGTGCCCCGGTCCCGCTCACCCCTGGACGGCGCGCACACGTCGAGAACACCATCCGCGACCAGGGCAAGGATGGGCTACGTGTCCTGGCCGTGGCCTACCGTTACCTGGATCGGGTACCGGACACGTTGGATGCTGACGAACTGGAACGGGGCCTGGTGCTGATCGGGTTGGTGGCGATGATAGACCCGGCCCGGCCGGAGGTGAAACCGGCCGTGGAGCGAGCGCGGCAAGCGGGCATCCGCACAGTGATGATCACCGGCGACTATCCCGACACGGCCCGCACCGTCGCCCAGGAGATCGGCCTGATGCGGCCTGGCGGCCAGGTGGTCACGGGCGCAGAACTGAACGAGATTTCGGACGAACAACTGGTGGAGCGCATCGAGGACGTGGACGTCTTCGCCCGCGTCTCCCCCCAGCACAAAGTACGCATCGTCGAGGCGCTCAAGGCGCGCGATCACGTCGTAGCGATGACCGGCGACGGTGTGAACGATGCTCCAGCGCTCAAGCGTTCCTCCATCGGCGTGGCGATGGGCATCACCGGCACCGACGTGGCCAAGGAGACGGCGGACATGGTGCTCACCGACGACAACTATGCCTCCATCGTCTCGGCCGTCGAGCAGGGGCGCATCATCTACTCGAACATCCGCAAGTTCGTCTACTACCTGCTCTCCTGCAACATGGCGGAGATCATGGTCATCTTCCTGGCCACCCTGGCCGGCTCCGCGCTGCCGCTGACGGCGATCCAGTTGCTGTGGCTCAACCTGCTCACCGATGGGGCGCCCGCGCTGGCCTTGGGCCTGGAAAAGGGAGACCCGGACATCATGGAGCAGCCGCCGCGCCCGGCGCGTGAACCGATCATCAACCGCCCCATGGTGGCGGGCATCGTCGTACAGACCATCGCCATCACCTCGGTGGTGCTGACGGCGTTTTACGTGGGCCTGTCCTGGGATCCGTCCCACCTGGCGCTGGCGCAGACGATGGCCTTCGTCACCCTCTCGGCTTCTGAGCTGGCGCGCGCCTACACCGCCCGCTCGGAGCGGGCCTCCCTGTTCCGCCTGGGGGTCTTTACCAACAAGTTCATGCAGTACGCAGTGCTATTGTCGGTCGTGCTGTTGCTCAGTGTGCTCTATGTCCCCTTCCTCCAGCCCGTCTTCAACACCGTGCCGCTGGGAACGCGAGAATGGATGGTCGTCCTGCCACTCCTGCTGCTACCCAGCGTTGCCGCCGAGGTCACCAAGGCCGTCTGGCGGCTGGTGACCCGCCAGCGCCCGGCCGTCGCCACCGCCTAGGCCGGCCGTTGCCACGGCCTGGCCGCTTTCGCGGCGCAGACCTCTCCTGTGGGGCAGACTCGAAGAGTCTGCCCCACACTCATGTGCGCTCCCGGCGCCTCTCCGTGCTTCCGGCGGACAACAGTCCGCCGGAAGAGCGCTGGACTGTTGTCCAGCGCAAGCAGCTGGATTGCCGGCACAGCGCTGGACTGTTGTCCGGCGCAAGCATGCGGACCACAGTCCGCCGCCGTCAGTGGCATGGCTTCTTGGCGTGCACTCCCCATTCAACACCCTCGCCTAGAAAACAGTCCCCATACGATTTGTGGTGCCCATCCAATCACTTGCAAGAATCAGGGAATTGAGGTAAAATAGGTCTAGGCAGTTCACTCGATTTGCTGATGGGGCATCGTGGCGCGTAGATTTGGAGATTTAGAAAGGAGACTTACCATGTTTCGAGAAAGGATCCAGGCCAAGTACGGCGAGCTGACTCCCAGTTTCCGCAAACTCGCCGACTTCATCCTGCAGGACCAACTAGACGCAGCTTTCATGACTGCCACGGAGATGGCCCACCACCTAGGTGTGGATGCGGCGACCGTCGTTCGTTTCGCTCAAGACCTCAACTACTCGGGCTTCCGGGAACTGATCAAGGAAGTTCAGCGCGTCGTCAAGGCGGAACTGACCGCCGCCTATAGCCCGGCCCTGAGCACAGCCCCGGACGACGTGGGGCTCTTCCGCAGCCTGCTGGAAAACGAGCGGCACAACCTGACGCTGGTCCAGGCCCAACTCACCGACGAGGCCAACACCATCCTCCCCGCCATCCTGGGCGCCAAGCGCATCTGGGTCATGGGGCAGGGTAGCACCGCCTATCTGGCCGGCCTGTGCGCCTCCGCGTTGAGGGAGATCGGCCGGCCGGCCGTGGCGATCGTGCCAGATCCTCTGGAGGCCGCCGAGAACCTCAAGATAGCCGGCGCCGAGGACCTGGTGTTCGGCTTCGCGCTCACTGGGATGGAACTCAACCTGGCCGATGCCGTTCGCTTTGCCCGCCAGCGCGGGGCCAAGACCATCGTGTTCACCGCCTCCGCAGTCGCGGGGGCCGCGTTGGCGGCCGAGACGACTATCATCTGCCCCGGCCCCACCCAGACCCACATCCCCTCCTTCACCGGCCTGGCGGCGATAATCGTGGCCATCGTCGCGGCCTTCACCGCCCGCTATCCCGATCAGGCAGCCGCGATGACGGCGGACTTTCAGGAGAGTTTTCGCGAGCTGCTGGCCCACCAGGCTCGCACCATTACAGAGACGAACGTTGACGAGCTGTGGCGCCAGTTCTGATACGCGCCAATACTGACGCGCGCCAGCACTGACGCGCGTCAGTACAGCGCCAATCAGGTGGGGTCCACCTCTGGTGGCGCCCATGCGCGCTGAGGCCCGTGCGTGAGGCCCACGCGCGGTTCCCGTGGCGCACCCGGTCGCTGTTTGCGAGTGCGGAGAGATAGACGTGACGTGGAGCATAAAGGCCCGGCCCCATCACTTCCGCCGGGCCTTTATCTCCGCGTGCGTATCGCTGATCGCTGATCGCTAATCATAGGTCGCCATTCGCCATTCGCATGAGGAGGGACAACCCATGTGGAAGGAGTTTAAAGAGTTCATCCTGCGTGGCAGCGTGCTGGACCTGGCCATCGGCATCATCATCGGCGCGGCCTTCGGTAAGATCGTGACCTCGTTCGTGAACGACATCCTGATGCCCCCGGTCGGGCTGCTCCTGGGCAAAGTGGATTTCGCCAACCTGTTCATCAACCTGTCCGGGCAACCCTACGCCACCCTGGCCGACGCCAAGGCCGCCGGTGCCGCTACCATCAACTACGGCCTGTTCACCAACGCGGTGCTGGACTTTATCATCGTCGCCTTCGTCATCTTCCTGATCGTCCGCCAGGTCAACCGCATGCGGCGCAAGCCAGCAGCAGTGCCGGCCGAGCCGACCACCAAAGAGTGCCCGTACTGCTTCTCCGTGATCCCCATCAAGGCCCTGCGCTGCCCGAATTGCACCTCTGACCTCAAGTCAGCGTGATTCCTCGCTTCGCTCGGAATGACAGGATAGTCTCGGAATGACAGGATAGTCAATGTCCAAAGACCACGTCCTCGCCATTGACTATGGCACGCAATCGGTGCGCGCGCTGGTCTTCGACCTGCGCGGAAACCTGGTCCACAAGGTCCGCGTACCGGTCGAGCCTTATTACTCCGAAAGGCCCGGCTGGGCCGAACAACACCCGGCCTACTTCTGGGACAACTTGTGCGCCGCCTGCCAGAGACTCTGGCAGGAGAGCCCCATCCCCAGGGAAGCGGTGGCCGGCGTGGCCCTCACCACCCAGCGGGCCACCATGGTCAACGTGGACGAGCGGGGCGAACCCCTGCGCCCGGCCATCGTGTGGCTCGACCAGCGCCGCACCGAGGGACTGCCGCCCGTGCGCGGACTGTGGGGGTTGGCCTTCCGCCTGGGGGGTATGACAGAGACGGCCGCCTACCTCCAGGCGGAGGCCGAAGCCAACTGGATCCATACCTCTCAGCCAGAGATCTGGGAGCGCACCTTCAAGTACCTGTTCCTCTCCGGCTACCTGACCTACCGGCTGGTCGGCCGCTTCGTGGATAGCGTCGGCTGCCAGGTGGGCTACCTGCCCTTCGACTACAAACGGCTGACGTGGTCGAACAAGTGGGACTGGAAGTGGCAGGTGGTGCCGATGGAGGCGCGCATGCTGCCCGACCTGGTGCCACCGACCGTCGTGCTGGGCGAGATTACGCCGCCAGCGGCGGAGGCGACCGGCATCCCGGTGGGGCTGCCGCTCATCGCCGCCGCGGCCGACAAGGCCTGCGAGGTGGTGGGGGCCGGGTGCCTGGAGCCAAACGTGGCCTGCCTCTCCTACGGCACCACCGCCACCGTCAACACCACCAGCCAGCGCTACGTCGAGGTCATCCCCCTCATCCCCCCCTATCCCAGCGCCATCCCCGGAGCCTACAACCTGGAGCTCCAGATCTACCGGGGCTACTGGATGGTCAGTTGGTTCCGGCGGGAGTTTGGCCTGCGCGAAGAGCAACAGGCCAGCGAGCAAGGCTGCGCGCCGGAGGACCTGTTCGACGAACTGGTCGAGGCGGTGCCGCCCGGCTCGATGGGGCTGACCTTGCAGCCCTACTGGTCGCCGGGGCTCAGGAGCCCCGGCCCGGAGGCCAAGGGGGCCATCATCGGCTTCGGCGACGTGCACACCCGCGCCCACCTCTACCGCGCCATCCTGGAAGGGCTGGCCTATGCGCTGCGAGAGGGGCTGGAGCGGACGCAGCGGCGGCTGCGCGTGCACACGACCGAGGTGCGCGTCTCCGGCGGCGGCTCGCAATCGGACGCCGCCATGCAGATCACGGCCGACGTCTTCAACCTGCCCGCCAGCCGCCCCCACGTCTACGAGACCTCCGGGCTGGGAGCAGCCATGGATGCAGCGGTGGGGCTGGGGCTGCACCGGGATTTCGAGACGGCGGTGGCGGAGATGACGCGCGTGAGCCGCACGTTCGAGCCGCGGCCCGAAGTGCAGGACGTCTACGAGGGGCTCTACCAGCGGGTCTACCGGCAGATGTACCGGCGGCTGCGGCCGCTGTACGAGGAGATCCGCCGCATCACCGGCTACCCGCCAAAGTAGCTAACACCCTTCTCCTGCCATCACTTCCCATCGCCTATCAACTATGGGGGGCAGAGCGGCCCGCCATCCTTGCTGCGGCCCACGACTATCTCAAAGTCGCCACTGGTCATGCCGGGGCCGATGGGCTTCGAACAACTCGTGTGGAGCGTGGTGTTGACCTGCCCGTTGATTGTGATGGTGATTTCGGTGCCCAGCTTGCCATCCTTGTCAATGCCGTTGAAAGTGAAGATTTCGCCCGGCTGGACTATCCCGTCGAACGCGACCTCGCCCTTTTTCTGGAGAACCTGGACGTGCGCGTCTGCCGTTGCGCCATTGTAGCGGAGCGTGAGCTCGGTCACTCCCCCACGACACTCGCCGCACGGCGCGGTAGTCGCAGTCAAGGTTGGCATAGCTGTTGGTAGCGGCGTGTTCGTCGCCGTGGGAATGCACGTCGGACATGGAGTGCAACAGGGCTTTGGCAGTGGGCAGTAAGCGACCACGATGGCAATTGTCACCAGATTTGCCAACACGACACAGGCAACCATTATGACGTTTGCCGACAGGCACATCAGGATTATCGGGACACAGGGAGATTTCTTTTCCATTCGTCGCAACTCCTGCTAAATCTCTGTGCTTGCGCGCGGAGCGCGCAGGGGAGGGGCGGCTGCCCGCCCCGTTGAGCAACTGCGGCCGGATGAAAGACGGCCCAGTTCATACAACTTGACAGCGGCCAAAATGCGCAGTTCGCGGGCAAACGTGGTCTCATCGGCCTTCTCAGCCAGTAGTACTGTCTCTGGAATGTTGAGCACAATCCGTCGGGTTGTCATATTCTTTACTTCCTATATAGTTGTGTGATGAAATGATGTGTCAATGGTCGGATCTGGCTATGCAGTTGACAGTATTCTAGTACAAGGGTTCCATTATGCCAAGTCCGGCCTCAGTGGGGTACACGTCGAAAGTCTGGGACTGCCCTACCGATTGCGAAGGACGAGGGGCAGGTAGACGAAACGCGACACCGCCAGTTTAACGACGAAGGCATCGTATTCACCGTTATGGCTGGTGTCGTAGCCCGGCCCGCCTGCCGCCGGGAAGTCCGAGGAGTTAGTGCGGCCGGTCACGTAGGCGTTGCCGGAGCCGTCCACGGCGATGTCCCATCCATCGTCTTCGCGGCTTCCCCCCAAGAAGGTGGCATAGGCCAGGCCGGTGCCAGGGCGCCGGCCCCCTCCACGCGCAGGTGCACGCCCGCCAGTTGCGCGGCCCCCTCATCGCCCCGCACGACCAGGCGCGGCGCCAGCCGCCCGTCCTGGCCCGCGAGTTCCAGGTCAATCCCGGGGTAGAGGTCCACGTAGCGCACGCCGCCCCACACCGGCACGTCGGCGCGCCAGCCGGCCGGGTCACCCCCGATAAAGTATGAGACGTGCGTGTCCAGCCGGTCGAACGGCTCCAGGCGGGGGTGGGGCTCCGCGCCGGGGAAACTCAGTTTGAGGTGGACCGCCTTCCCAGGTTGAGGGGCCATCTCGTGGGAGCGCGCACTCGAATGCCCCTCTGCCCCCTCGCTCCCCTGCCCCTCCGCTCCCTCGCTCCCTGGCTCGAGCACCGTCACCCAGAGGGCGTCTTCTGCCAGCCAGATGGTGCGGTCGCCGCCGTGCACCAGGAAACACGCCCCATCGGCGAACTGGCCCACGTTTTCGATGAACATGAGGGGGTCGTTTGTCAGCGCCTGGCTCGCCTGCCCGGTATCAGGAGGGAGTGAGGGAGCGATCTGGGGTTGAGCCGCGCGGGGCGACATGCCGACGGCCGACAGGAGCAGGAGCGGCACAAGAACGGCGACGGACGTTGCGACGACCAGTCCACGTGCATTCATTGTTGCATCTCCTTTCAGATGACGAGCGTAACGAATGCTCCGTGTCGCATTATGAGGTTTTTTGCGCCAGAATTGAGGTGCTTTCCCGTGGGGGTAAGCTGATGAAAGACAAGTACAGCTTGTCAGCTTGTGCGGTGAAGTGGTGTGTCTGTGGCTGAATCTGTCTACGTAGTCAGCAATATTTTACCACAAAAGCATGGTGTGTCAAGCCCACGAGTCCCTACGAGTTCCCCACACGTTTGGCCAGGTATATGTCTGGCTTCCCGAAGCCGTTGGCATCCGGCATCACGCCGACGATGACGAAGCCCAGTTTCTGGTAGAATTCGTACACGAGCGCACGACACACCATCGCCGTAGGACTAGAGAAGTAGCTCCATGAAGATTTCATCCTCGTACTGCCCGTCTATCTTCACCTGCTGCGCCAGCACACCCTTGGCCACGAAACCCAGGCCCCGGTAAAAGGCCTGCGCCCCCGTGTTCCCCGCCCGCACGTAGATGACGACCTTCTCGTACCCGTTGGCGCGCGCAAAGTCGAACGTATGCTCCGCCAACCGGCGGCCGATGCCCCTCCCCCGCCACTCCGGGAGGACGAAGGTACCCAACACCCCGACGTGGTCGAAGGAGTCGGTGTACCTGGCCCACAGGTCCAGGGATTGGAAGCCAACGACGCGGCCCTCCGCCTCCGCCAGGAAGATGCCTTCGCGGTCAGAAAGAGAGGTAATGTACTCCCGTTCCTGTTCGGGTGTAAAGGGGCGACTCACGGCCGTGTAGATCCGCTCGGCGCACACGGCGGCGGATAGTGACTGGCATGGATGTCTCCTCGTTCGTGTGATAAGGCAGTTCGGCTCTACCATCTGACCCGCACCTTATCAAACCACCCCCCGCTCACCCGCGCCGTGCGGGCCTGCGCATCGTAGGCCACCTCCGCCCCGGGCAGCCCTTCCACCGCCTGCGGCGGCCCCTCCACGCCGTGTACCACCACCTGGACGCGCTCGTACCCGGGGTCGAACGGCCCTTCGACCTCCCGCACCAACTCCAGCCCCTCCTCAGAGGCTGCCAGCGTGAAGCGGGTGAGCCGGTACTCCCCCCGCCGGTAGGCCAGGCTCTGCCCGTCGTCCTCGTATAGCCAACTGGCCCCGCTGCCGGGATAGACGTGCAGTGCGAGCGTCTCCAGGGGCCGCTGGCCCACGTGCTCCATCGCCGGTCCCATCGGCACGACCGACCCCGCCCGCACGAAGAGCGGCATGCGCTCCAGCGGCGCCGCCACCTCGACCTGCGCCGGACCGTGGTGCATCTCCCCCGTCCAGAAATCGTACCACACCCCGGCGGGCAGGTATGCGGAGCGGCGGGTGGCCCCGGGCTCGACCACCGGCGCGACCAGGAACGCGTCGCCGCACAGGAACTGATCGTCCAGCGCGTGGGTGGCCGCGTCGTCCTGGAAGGCCAGCAACAACGGCCGCACGATCGGCACCCCCGTCTGCGCGCACTGCCAGAAGGCGGTATAGAGGTAGGGGAGCAGCCGGTAGCGCAGTTCGATGGTGCTCCGGTTGATGCCCAGGTAAGGCTCCCCCCAACTCCAGGGCTCCTGGTCGGGGGTGTCCTGCGCCGTGTGGGCGCGCAGGAAGGGCAGAAAGACGCTCATCTGGAGCCAGCGGGTGAACAGTTCCCCGCTGCAAGCACCGGAGAACCCGCCCGTGTCGGGGCCGGTGTGCGCCAGGCCGCACAGCCCCAGGTTCATCACCATCGGCATCGTCAGCCACAGGTGGTCCCAGGTGGACCTGTTGTCGGCCGTCCAACTCATGGCGTACCGCTGCACGCCGGCCCATCCCGCGCGCGTGATGCACACGGGCCGCTCGTCGGGGTGCAATTGCTGCCACCCCTCGACCGTTGCCCGCGCCATCAGCATCCCGTAGACGTTGTGGGCCTCCACGTGGTCCCCACCGCGCCCCTCCAGGTCGTGGCGCACCAGGTCCGGCATGGTCGTCCCCAGTGGCCCAAAGATGGCCGGCTCATTCATGTCGTTCCACACCGCGTCCACCCCTACGTCGGCCAGCGCCTGGTATAGCCTGCCCCACCAGGCCCGCACGCGGGGGCTGGTAAAGTCGGGGAAATAGCAATCGCCGGGCCACACCGGCCCCTGGAAGAGCGTCTGCCCATCGGGGCACTTGCAGAAGACGTCCTCCTCCAGCCCGCTCCGGCACACCCAGTACTGCCGGTCCGCCTTGATGCCAGGGTCCACGATCACGATGACCTTAAAGCCCTGCGCGTGCAGGCCGGCGATCAACCCGGCCGGGTCGGGGAAGCGCTCCGCGTCCCAGGTGAAACAGCGGTAGCCGTCCATGTAGTGGATGTCGAGGTGGATGCAATCGGCGGGGACGTGGTAGGTCTGGCGGAAGTCAGTCGCCAGTTGGCGCACGCGCGCCTCCGGGTAGTACGACCAGCGGCTCTGGTGGTACCCCAGCACCCACCGCGGCGGCAAGCGCAGCCGGCCGGTCAACTCGGTGTACCGTTCGACCACGGCCGTCAGGGCTGGGCCGTAGATGAAATAGTAGCCCAATTCCCCACCCTCAGCGCCAAAAGAAGCGACGTCGGGAGCAGTCGCGCCCAGGTCGAACTGGCCGCGGAAAGTGTTGTCGAAGAATATCCCATAGCCCTGGCGGCCCTGGCTATGGAGACCCAACAGCACCGGCAAGCACATGTTGATGGGCTCTTGCTCCAGTTGGTAGGTCTGGGGGTCGGTGTGCCAGGTCGCGTACCGGCGTCCGCGCCGGTCGAGCCCGAACGTGCGCTCCCCCAACCCGTACAAGTGCTCGTCGGGCTGGATGCGCTTGTGGCAGATGACGGCGCCGCCGGGGTGGCAGCCTGCGCCGGCCTCATCTTCACTGATCACCCCACCCTGCGGGTCGAGGAAAGCGAGCGTGCCGGAGGACTTGGCCACCCGGCAGGTGAGGCGCGAGGTGCTGATCTCGACGGCGGTCTCCGCCTCGGCGATGTGAAAGTCGCAGGGGGGCCAGGCGGAGTCAGGTTTGGCGATGGAGTAGGAGCGGGGGATTGTGGATTGCGGAGTGCGGAGTGCGGAGTGCGGATTGGGGAGTGGGTGAAAGTGAACGCGGATGAGGTCAGGGGCCAGGATAGTCAGCGTGTAGGAGCCGTTGGCGCAGGTGACGGTGACACACTGCCCCTGGCGCGTGTGTCCTGTGACGTGGCCCGGGCGGCGGTAGTCCGATGGAGAGGGCGGCCCAGAAGGCTTGCTCCTGGCGAAGCGGGCCTGGTATCGTCTCTGGCGGACCTGATAGGTGATGCTGTCCCATATCGCGGCGGGGCTCAGATTGATGACCTCGCGTAAAAGTCGGGATAGGGCGTTCAGAGTTGGCCTCCTGGGTGCTGAATCTTGGAGATGCAGGGTGCCCGACGATTATGCCCCATCACGCTGTTCCTGTCAACCCATGCTGGCGAGTCCCTGCACTTGGGCCTCCAGGCGGGTTTGCGCTCACACCGATTTGCCGTCTGTGCCATCCTATGCTACAATGAGCCTACTATGGCACGCGTCGTGTTTATGGGCACACCCGAGTTTGCCGTGCCGGCGCTGGAACGGCTGGCCGCGGCTCACCAGGTGCTGGGCGTCGTCACCCAGCCGGACCGGCCGGCCGGGCGTGGGCAATGCTTGATCCTGAGCCCGGTCAAGCAGGCAGCGCTGGCGCTCGGCCTGCCGCTGGGGCAGCCGCCGTCGCTGCGTACCTCAGAGGCGCAGGCCCAACTGGCGGCCTGGGAGCCGGACCTGATCGTCGTGGCGGCCTGTGGCTACATCCTGCCCCAGGACGTGCTCGACCTGCCTCCCCACGGCTGTCTCAACGTCCACGCTTCGCTGCTGCCCCGTTGGCGGGGGGCGGCGCCCATCTCGGCGGCCATCCTGGCCGGCGACGGCGTCACCGGCGTGACCCTCATGCGCATGGACGCGGGGGTAGACACCGGCCCCGTCCTGGCCCAACGCCAGGAGCCCATCCACCCCGCTGACACGCGGGCGACGCTGGAGGCGCGGCTGGCCCGCCTGGGAGCCGAACTACTGATGGAGACGTTGCCGGCCTACCTGGCAGGGCATCTGCAGCCCCACCCACAGCCCGCAGATGGGGTGACCTACGCCAGGCCACTGCACAAGGAGGACGGCCGGCTCGACTGGGCGCTCCCGGCAGTCGCGTTGGACCGGCAGGTGCGGGCAGTCACTCTCTGGCCGGGCGCCTTCACGACGTGGCGCGGGCGACCACTGAAGATACTGCGGGCGGTGCCCCGGCCCGGCTGGCGGGGGGACGCGCCACCCGGCACGGTGGTGGCGCAGGCGGGCGCCGTAGTCGTCGCCACGGGTGAGGGAGCGTTACGTCTGGAGGAGGTCCAACTGGCCGGCAAGCGGCCAATGGACGTCGCCGCCTTTCTTCATGGCCAGCGCGATTTCGACGGCAGCCGGCTGGGAGTGGCAGAGGAACAGCAATGAACGGAGCGGGGGATGGTCGCAGCCTCCGCTCCGTTTGTGCAATAGGACCAATGTACTATGGCTGGAATGGCAATTCGTCGCGTCCTGGCGCTTGCCTAACCAGGGCGGACGGTGGTATAATCTCCGCACAGTGGAGATTTCGATCTCGTTTGTACGATTCTAAACCGTGGTGGAGGGTAAGGTATGTCTGGTCACAATAAATGGTCAACCATCAAGCACAAGAAGGCCGCGGCGGACGCGAAGCGAGGCAAGGTCTTCACCCACCTGACCCGCGAGATCACCATTGCGGCGCGCGAAGGGGGCAGCGACCCCGATTCCAACTTCCGCCTGCGCCTGATCATGGACAAGGCCAGGGCCGCCAACATGCCCAAGGAAAACGTCGAGCGGGCGATCAAGCGGGGTACCGGAGAACTGAAAGGCGAAGAACTCGTGGAAGTGACGTACGAGGGATACGCGCCCAACGGTGTGGCCGTGTTGGTACAGGCGCTCACCGACAACAAGAACCGCACCGTCGCCGAGGTGCGCCGCACGCTCACCCGGCAGGGCGGCTCGATGGCCGAGGCGGGAGCCGTCGCCTGGCAGTTCGACCGCAAAGGCTACATCGCGATCGCGCCCAATGGGCTGAATTCAGATACCGTCTTTGAGATCGCCGTGGAAGCCGGGGCCGAAGACGTCGTGATCGGCGACGACCTGATCGAAGTATACGTTGCACTGGAAAACTTTCGGGCGGTACAGGGGGCGCTCAAGAGCGCGGGCATCGAACTTGAAACGGCTGAATTGGCGATGGTCCCCAAGACGACCATGCAACTGGACGACAAGGACACCGTGCAGGTGATGGGGGTCATCGAGGCGTTGGAGGACCTGGACGACATTCAGCAGGTCTATTCCAACCTCTATATCAGCGACGAGGCGATGTCCAGTTACGAGACGGCAGCCGCCTGACGCCCGATGCGCGTACTCGGCATTGACCCTGGCACTGCCATCACGGGGTATGGCGTGGTGGAGGAGGTGCAGGGAGACCTGAAGCCGTTGGCGTTCGGAGTGATCCGCACTCCAGCCGGCCAGCCTCTTCCGATGCGCCTGCAGTTGATCTATCGGGCGATCCGGGAACTGGCGGGCCAGTGGGGACCGGCGGCGGCGGCGGTCGAAGAACTTTTCTTTAGCAGCAACGTGCGCACGGCGATGAACGTGGGGCAGGCGCGCGGCGTCGTGCTCCTGGCCCTGGCCGACAGCAACCTGCCTGTGGCCGAGTATACGCCGCTGGCGGTCAAGCAAGCGGTGACCGGTTATGGGAGGGCAGATAAGAGGCAGATGCAGGAGATGGTGCGGCTGTTGCTGGGATTGGCAGAGGCGCCGCGCCCCGACGACGCGGCCGACGCCCTGGCCGTGGCCATCTGCCACCTGCACTCAGCCCGCCTGGGTGCACTTGGGAAACAGGTATGACCGTAAGCGCAAGATCAAGTATACCTCCACCTGAACGGATGTCGTGAGATGATCGCCAGGCTGAGTGGGACGGTGTGGAACGTTGGGCCGGGGTACGTGATAGTCCGTGCCGGTGGGATCGGCTTCCGGGTACACGTGCCCTCGGGTGTGCTGGTGCAACTGGATGGCACGGGCCAGCCGGTCGAGTTGTTCACCTACCTGCACGTGCGGGAGAATGAAATGGCGCTCTATGGCTTCCTCACGGAAGAGGAACTGGTGCTGTTCAAACTCCTGCTGAGCGTCTCTGGGGTTGGCTCCAAGACCGCACTGTCGCTCCTGAGCACCGTCTCGCCGGACGCGCTCCGCCAGGCCGTGGCACAGGAGGAACCGGCGCTCCTGTCTCACGTGCCAGGTGTCGGGCCGAAGACGGCCAAGGCGATCATCTTTCATTTGAAGGACAAACTGATCCCCACTGGGGCAAAGGCAGTACCCCTGTTGAGCGATGCTGACGCCGAAGTCATTGCCGCGTTGACCGGGCTGGGCTTCAGCCTGGTCGAGGCCCAGGCAGCCTTGCAGAGCCTGCCACGAGACGTGGACCTGCCCGTCGAGGAGCGAGTGCGCCAGGCGTTGGCCTACTTCGCCGCGCCCTGATTGGAGGGACGTCGATGGTACGAGATCCAAAATCAGAGCACGGGCCGGCGTGGCACAAGCCCTTGCGCCGTCTCCTGGCCCTCAACATCCGCAGCAAGATCGTCGTGCCGTACCTGATCCTCACGTTGATCATAGCGGTCATCGGCACCTACGTGGTGACCAAGCTGGTGGCCGGCTCCCTCGACGAACGGCTGACCAACCAGTTGCTCGAAGCCGGGCGCGTAGTTTCGGACAGCCTGGGCCGCCGGGAATTGGACCACCTGGACTCCGCGCGGGCCATCGCCTTCACGGTTGGCCTGGCCGAGGCGGTGCAGGCCGGCGATCAGGACCGCGTGGTTGCGCTGGCCCAACCGGCAGCCTCCGTCCGAGACGTAGAGTCCATTGCCATCGTTGACGTACGCGGTCAGGAGATGCTGCACTTGCTCCGGCAGAGCGATGGCTCATTCCAGCCCGCCGCAGGGCAGTTCAACCTCGCCGGGCAGCGCATCGTGCAGGCCCTGCTCGAGGCTGGCGATCCGGACGCACTGCCCAGGCGTGGCCTGGTGTTATACCCGGCCAGCGACCAGTACTACTACCTGACGGCCATCCCCATCGGGCTGGAGGACGAGATGGTCGGCGTGGCCGTCGTGGGTACCTCGCTCAATACCCTGATCCGCTACTTCAGGGACACCTCCCTGGCTGACGTGATCATCTATCTCGACGGTGGGCGGGTGGTGGCCACCACCTTCACGTCCGCCGAGCAACCCGCCGACGTGGCCGCCCTGCTGAACGAACTCTCGACCACACCGGCGCTTTACGAAAAGGCCCTGTACGATAGCAAAATTACCATCGGTGAGAACGTCAGCATTCGTGGCCGTTCGTACCGCCTCGCCCGTGGGGCCCTCTCTGTAGGCAACGATAGCCTGGGGGTTTTTGCGGTCGTCCTGCCCTCGCAACTCATCATCCAGGCCGGTGCCACGAGCCGTGATACCTACGCGGTGATCTTTAGCACCGCTATGGCGGCCGTGATCCTGATCGGATACGCCATTTCGCAGCGCATCACTCGTCCCCTCAATCGCCTGGTGCGCACGTCCCAGGCCGTCGCAGAAGGGAACCTCGAGCAGCGTACCGGCATCGTGAGCGCCGACGAGATCGGTATCCTGGCCGAGACCTTCGACGAGATGACGGGGCGCTTGTCGGAGCGCACCCGGGCGCTGGAGGAGGCGATCGGCCGCATGCGGGCCATCCTCTCCAGCATCGGCGACGGCGTGATCCTGGAGGACATGGAGGGGAACCTGCATCCATTGAACGCCGCGGCCGAGGTCCTGTTGGAGGAAATGTCAGAGAATTTCGCGCTCGGACCGCTGCGTGAACTGTCTATAGAAGAATACGACCAGTCCGAAGACCTGCAGCCGAGCCCGTGGCTGCTGGAACGGCGGCGCTTCCAGGTGGGTAGGAAAGTGATCAGTGCCCACTCCGCCGCCGTCCGCACGGACAAGGGAGAACACCTGGGCACCGTGATCGTGTTGCGGGACGTCACGGCGGAGGCGGAAGCGGAACGGCTCAAGGACGCCTTTATCACGCACGTCTCACACGAACTGCGCACCCCCCTGACGGCCATCAAGGGGTACAGCGAACTGCTGCTCGTCACCGCCAGCGGATCACTCGATGCAGAGAAACTGGGGTTCCTGGAGACCATCTCCCGGCACACCGACAACCTGGTGGCGATGATCAACGAACTGCTCGACTTTTCCGAGATGGAGGCCGGAGGACGGCTAGGCTTGCGGCTGCGACCTGTGCTGTTGACCGCGCTCATCGAAGAGATCGCCGAGGAGGTACGCCCACAGGTCGAGCAAAAGGGATTGACTTTCAAGGTAGAGACTCCCGCTGAACTGCCCCTGGTGGACGCCGATACCAGGCGCTTGCGCTGGGCAGTTATTAACCTGGTACGCAATGCCTGGCAGTATACTCCGGCCGGGGGCAGCGTGACACTGCGCCTGTATGGGCGGAATGACCAGGTAGTGCTCGACATCGCAGACACCGGAATCGGCATCTCACCTGAAGACCAAAAGCGCCTGTTCGCGCGCTTTTACCGGGTCACCAACGTGACGGCAGACGACGTGCGGGGCCTGGGCCTGGGACTGTACGTGACCAAGGCCATCATCGAGGCCCACGGGGGCAATATTCAGGTGGCCAGCAGAGAGGGAGGCGGCAGCACTTTCAGCGTGATTATTCCTGCGTCGCAGGACCATCAGGGCGAGAAAGGCACGGGCCAAGGTGTCGTCGAACAGAGAAAATGACGCGACTGCCAGCAAGCCCGGCGGCAAGCGCGACCGGGATCAGGAACGGAAGCGGCGTGACTGGCTGGTGTTCCTCCTGATCCTGCTGCTGGGGTTTGTCTGCCTGCTGATCACCGCCCAACTCGCGGTCAAGCCGAAACGTGTCTGGCAGGTGTACGCCAACATGCTCTCCGAACTAAAGCCCGATGCGACCCTCTACGCCGGGCAGGGGGGCATCCCACCGCTGCGGCCCGAGGTGCTGACCCCTCCTTCCTGGGACCCGCGGTACATCCTGACGCCGGTAGGGACGCTGGTCGCCGTCTTGCCGGGGACTCTCGGCCCGGCCCAGACGACCACGCCCACCCCCCAGGAGATCGCCTCCCTACCGACCCCTTCTACCAGTGTGACCCCGTCGCCCTCCACTACGCCCACGCAGACGCCGACGGGTACTCCGACCTCCACGCCGACGGGCACCCCTACCTCCACGCCGACGGGCACGTCTACGCCGACCGCCTCGCCCACGGCGACCTCCACTCCCACCGCCACACCTGAGTCTCCGACGCCCACACAAGGTCTGCCTCCCCGGCCGGCCACGGACACGCCCACGCCGAGCGAGACCCCGACTCCGACGGACACTCCCACGCCCACGCCGACCCCCGTCCCGCCTCCGATCATCTTTAGCATCACGCCCAACCAGGGCGTGAACACGCCCCCCCCCGTGACAGTGACGATTCTAGGGGCCAACTTTTTCGGCCTGCCCGTGGTAACACTGGGGGACAGCGCCACGATCGCCGTCTCTGCAGCCACCACCGACACGATTACGGGCACAGTGCCGGCCGGCCTCACTCCCGGCGTCTATGCCCTCACCGTCAGGAATCCCGACTTGCAGTACGGCCGGCTCTCGCCAGCCTACATCGTGCTCAACGTACCCAGCCCGAACACGACGCTGGAGACCGGGTACATATCCACGTTCGGCCCCGCTGCCTCCGGGGCGGAAGGGGACGACGATCACGTGCAGGTCATCTTCTTCGAGGTGCCCGATGGCACACCGGGCAATCTCTACGTCCGCATCTTCGATGCCGATACGGGAGGGGTACCGGGAGTGTCGCCGGACGAGCAGCACAGCGGGACCTGGGATACGACGTTTGTCTATACGCTGCGGGGAGGCAGTCGCGCGTATAGTGAACCCGATGCCCGTTCCCATCGTCCAGGCCCGGCCGGGATCAACTCCGGCGACGCGCTGCTGGCACAGGCGATCATCGGCGAGGACACGATGGTCCCACTCATGTACGACAACCTGTGGGGCCTCGTCTTTGGCCCCTATACGGCAGGCGACGGGGAACTGGTCGGCGGCCGCCGGGTGTTCAAACTGGTGGTGGAAGGAGCCAGTGGCGACGATGGGAACTATTACAACGCCGTTTTGAGCACCGCGGCCGGCGACAACGTCATGCCGGCCGGCAGCCGGGTTTTTGCTTATGCGTGGACGTTGCCGCTCGACCCTGATCCAGCGCAGCGCCCGCCCCTATATCCCTACGTGGCTCCAGGGGCAGTGACCTTTGAACAGCACAACTGGGATATGGACTGGGCCGGCGGCATCATGACGCTCCATACGCCGATGCGAGATATCGTCGTGGACAGTGCCATCTCCCAGGACGACGAGGAACGATCCTCGGTCTACGGCGTGCAGACGGGAGAAGGAGGTGCCACCTGGACGGCGACGCTGGATTTCTTCTTCGCCGGAGCCTGGAACGACGTCACCTTCTGGGCGGTCGGAGATGGAGCTGACCTGGCCATCTTCACCCACCCGACGATGGCTCCACCGCCGTGACCATAGTCTTCCCGGTCAAATAGAGAAGCCGGACTGCTGGGCAGTCCGGCTCTCGTGTTGGTTG
>Ga0307376_10001168_pt1 | contig 29293 bp, 33 predicted proteins | sample TR2MG_FD_202536 | JGI IMG/M metagenome (GOLD analysis project Ga0307376, IMG submission 202536) | Soil microbial communities from Risofladan, Vaasa, Finland - TR-2 | ecosystem: Environmental > Terrestrial > Soil > Coastal area > Acid sulfate soil | place: Finland: Risofladan, Vaasa | collected...
AAAAGGTTTCTGATATATATGATAAATATTATAGTGACATCCGTCTTGATTTTTTTAATGATATTATCATGGCTGACCCCACCACTCCTATTAAAAATGAGATTCCGGACAAGTTAGGACAATATTCAAAATGGTTATTATCATTATATAGAAAAGGAAAGTTAAAAAAAGAAGACCTATATAAAGCTCGTGAATATTTAACTTTATATAATGAATTAAAAAGACAAAACCTTTTAGATGACAAAGCTAAAGATATAGGTAAAATAAATTCATTACCTGAACTTTTTGTATTAAACAATAAATTTGGAGGAACTGGTAAAATAAAAGATGATGAAAATTATCTTTTAAGTGATAGATATTTTATAAATAACGGACAAACTGATTTGGTTTTTGAAAATAAAAGATGGATGATAGTTAGTCCAACATCTTTTGAGGCTTCTAAATTTTATGCATGTACAAGTCAATGGTGCACAAGATTTTCAGAAAACTATAATCACTACACAAAAGATGGTCCACTTTATATTATAATTGATAAATTAAAGCTTAACCAAAACGACTCAACAAGAAGATATCAATTTCATTTTGAGTCAAATCAATTTATGAATATGAACGATAGTCCTATTGATATGGGTGAGTTTATAAAAAATAATCCAAGTGTAGCTGATGCTTTATCTATCCCTATTGTTAATTATGTGGAGTCAAGTTATGAATTAAACAATACAATACTTTCTCTTCTAGGCGCAATTACAGAGAGAAATCCTCATCTTGTTGAAAGATTTATGCCAGCACTTGAAGAGCGTATTAAAAAAGGATTACCAATACCTGAACAAATAATAGATTCAATTCCTGGATTAAGAAATTTACAGATAAGAATATTTACTGAAAACGGTTGGGCTATTGCTGAAAAATATTTAATGCAATTAGAGCCAGAAGAGCGCCAAAAAGCAATAGAGAAAAAAATGTCAAAATCAGGTTCAGAAAGAACTCCTGTGCATTATTTTAAAAATGCTGAAAATAGACTTAAAGTTTTTTATTACAAAGACCTTATATCTAGAGGTGGACAACTTCCTCAAGATGTGTCATTAATATCTGACCCTAAGCTCATAAATTACTATATAGAGCAAATGTCCACCATAGGCAAGAAAATACCTGAGTGGGCTTATGATATGGCCTCAGATGCTCAAAAAGAGCGATATAGAAAAGGTCTTTTGGGTACAAAAGTTCACCTCATGGAACCATCACAATTTAAAGATTTAAGTGATAGTGATAAAAAAATATATATAAACAAATATGTGGACCGCATGTATACATACATGCCAAACAAGTTTTTTAATATTTTACCTAAAGATTTAAAGAATTATTACATTTCTAAAATAGCCAAAAAGAAAGGGTTAGAAAAGGTTTCTACCTTTCTAACAGACGAGCAATACATTTGGGCCACTACCGAAGGTTTTTTATAAGCGATACTACCCTTTTTTAGCCTATTTATCTAAAAATTTCATTTATACACATGAATAAGATAAGTATAAAATCATTTCTATTTGAAAATGGATTAATTTCAGAAATTAGTGCTGATTGGAAAAAAGACTTTTTGTTAGGCTCTAAAGGTATGACAAAAACAACTGAAGATGTTCTAAATTATGTAGAAAACATCTACTTTACAGCATTTGACGGAGAAGATAATGTACGTGCCATTAATAAAAAAATGGTAAATTGGCTTATAAAACAAATTGTTTCTATGGGTGGTCCTGCGAATATAGGAACTACAGATAGAGATAAAATGATTACTATTTTTTCTTGGTTAAGAATTGCTGGAAGCGAAGGCAAATTACCCACATTGGATTTAAATAGTGCTTTTGAGTTATCAAATAAAAAATTAGAAGAAAAAGGAAAAAAAGAAACTGCACAAAAAGCTGCCGATGAATTTCCTGAGCCTCCTATTACAAAAGTTGAAGAAGAAGGTCTTGTTAAAAGAGTTTACACAATACCAGATGGTTCTGGCCGAGTTTGGGTAAAAGTAAATACGCAAAGAGCTGGTGAATTTTTCGATAAATTATGTGATGCAAATAAGGCTTATGGCGTAGGCTGTCAAAGTGTTCATAGTGGAATGATGCATTCACAACACAGAGCTGGTGACAAAACTACATACACGTTGCTTGGACCAGAAAAAGGAAAAAAAGTTCCAATTACTACATTAATGTCTTTATCTGTCGATACTGCATCTAAAAATATGATTGAAGCTAAACAAGTAGAAAATCAAGAAGTTGGTACAAATCTTTATGGATGGGATGATTTATTTGAGCAGTTTGTTAATTTCTTAGGCACTTCAATAGCAAAACAAACAATAGACAAAACAACAGACACTTACGCATTAGCATGGGCATTTCGTAATAAAAAATTTGATTTAATTAATAGATTAGATTTAATAAGACCAGATTTCATAACAAATAGTAAACGTGTAATATTAAGTTCTGATGGCGGTAAAGAATGGTTTGAAACAAGAAGTTTAGATGCTGTTGAGGCTCTTACTAGATTTGGGCCATTAAAGTTTATTCAAAACATTGAAGGGTATACAAAATCCGCATCATTCAAAGACGCATTAAAGCAATTAGCTCCGCTTCTTCCTGAATTAGCTGAAAAATATTCAGATGCTATACTTTCTAAAATTGATTATTTACTTGAAATATTACCGTCAGATGATTTTAAAAAAATAATTTCGAAAGTTGGGCTAAGAAATTATATCACAAGCAATATAACTGATTTTAAAAAAATGCTTAAAAAGCTTAAAAGTGATAATTTAAAAGATTCTAAAGCATATAAAGAATTATTTAATTCTATATTAGAAAATTATTTTGAAGACATTGTTAATGCTTATAATCTTAAAGGTCCTGCTGGCGTTGATAAGTTTATTGACTTTTTAGAGATGCCAAAATCAGATAAACATAAGTTTTTAAGAAGAGATTCTGAAGGTAATCCTATAGGTTTAAAAAAAGTTGTAAGTGTTAATCCTGAAAATCAAGAAAGAACTGAGAAGGAGGAGGAGTTTCCACTTACGGACTCTCACACAATCGCGTCAAAAAAAGAAAGAAGAGATTTGCTTAAAAATAACGAAAGTTTTATTAAATCCTTAATTGATGGAAGTGATGAGAAAAAAGATATAGATTTTTTAAAAATTTATTTTCTAGAAACAAGTGCTCAAGAAAGACAGAAAGAACTAAAGGCAGAAAAAGATAGAGTAGTAGAATATTATGACAATCCAGAAAATCAAAATAAAACGGATTTTATAAACGGAATACCGATGCCTGGCATATTTAAGTTTTACCAAATGCTTAATAGGGGCGTTGGACATGGTTCAGGAACAGAAGAAGTAGGAGGTGTTAGTTCGAAAAAAATTCCAACATACAAATTTGACTTAGAAGATTTAAGGAATGAACAAATAATAAATGAAATTGGCTCATATTTTCGCGCATTAATAACAGGAAGCCCTAAAGGTAAAATGACCACAGAAATACGTTATGAAATATTGTTTTATTTTCTTTTTATGCTTAAAACTGCCGGTGAAAGTAAGGAAAAAATTATTGATACAATAAAACAATATGACCCAGCTAATTTACCAGCTTATAAAAACACATCAGTACCAATTTCATACGTTGCATATAGAGATTATTATAAACTTTTTAACACTGCCGGACTCACAGATTCAGAAGTTTTGAAACTTATAAAAGAAAATTCTGAAGAACTTACTAAAAAAATGACATATGGTGATTATGAGGAATTGATTAAATCTTTTTCAGTCCCTCATTATAATGTCAGTATTGGTGATATGGTGGAGTTTTTAGGGGAAGATACTACAGAATATAATGAAAGAGGTAAGTTAGTTAAAAAGAAAATGAGTTTAGCATATTTATTTATGGGTAGAAAATACAAGATTTCAGATATTGATGTGGATGAAAAAGACGAAACCGGAAACAAAAGCGCAAAAATAAAAGTAATAGACAATAGAGGTAAAGAAACAGATTGGATGAAAACATCTGACTTTAATGTTAAAACTAAATACATAAACGAATCTACTGATGTAAGGAAATACATTAGTAAAAAAATACTTGATTCTTATAAAAAAATAAAAAACAATGGGATTAATTAAAAAATTATTTGAAAATAAAAATTTATTTACTTTCATATTAATGGCAGCAGTAGTGATTTTGGTGTTGTTACAATTTAAGTCTTGCGGAGATTTAAAAGCATTAAAAAGCCAGTCAAAACAAAATGAAGAGGCCATGAAAAAAGAACTTATTGTTGAAAAAAACAAAAGTGGATTTTATCAAACTTCTGTTGTGGCTTTTGAAGGAAGAATTAAAGACGTTCAAAATTACAGCGAAGAGTTAGCTAAGGAAATAAAAGATTTAAGAAATAGAAAACCAGAAGTTATTATAAGAACTCAAGTTATTTATGTTGGAGACACTGCTACTTCCAAAAATTCTCTTACTGATAAAGGAAATGGTAATTATGACCTTAATTGGGATTTCGTAAATGCAGACAGTTCAAGAACGTTAAAGGGAAAAAGTTCTTTTAGTGCTAAAGTGTCTATTTTTAATGATAATAAAACATATTCTTTAAATATTCTTCCAGGCACTACAAGTATATTACAAGATGAACTTAAGATGGATTTTGTTGTTGGTGTTGCAAAAAATAAGAAAACAGGATTTGATGAAATATTTGTAACTCCAAAAAATCCAAATGTACATGTTGGAAAATTAGAAGGTGCCATTATAAAAAAATCTAAACCAAGTGATTTTAGCGCAAGTGTACAACTTGGATATGGAATTGTTTACGGAAAAGGAAATTTAAATTTTGGACCGTATTTGGGCGTAGGAGTTTCCTACAACTTAGTGAGCGGATTTAAAAAAATATTTAAGATAAATTAATTTTTATCTCTTTCTTTCTGCTTTAACTCTTCTGTTTTTTCGTCTTTATATATTGATAAATTACTATTTAAACCAATATTTTTAAAAGCTTCTGTACATATATTTTCAACAATTTCTAGTGATAATTGTTTTAAACCTGCTGATGTGGAGTCGTCATTGTGCCAAGCAGCAATTTTGTTAAAAGTTTCTGCAACTAAAGTATCTATTTCAAATACTGATTTGTTGTCTTCTTTAATATTCTCATTTTCTGTTCCCATTTTATTTATTTTTAATTAATTCATTTAATATATTTTCTGATACATAAAAACCAATTCCTTTTTCTCCATCATAATCAGTGGTCCACATAAAAGGTTTATTGTTTTTCCAAACTGTTATTTTTTTTAATATTTTATTTGTTTTTAAATTTATCTGTTTAAAAAAAACCTCTTCTCCTTTATTGTTATACTTATGAAACGTGTAGTAAGTATCACCATATTGTTCAGTTTCTAAATCAACATAATTGCCATTAAATAATATTTCCTTTTTTATTGTTTTAAAATTAGATTTATTTTTTTCATGAGTTATAGTTGTTGTTCTTGTGTTTTCTAAATATTCGTACTCAAACAATAACCCCGATACAGGTTCAAAATTTTTTACTATTCTTTGTTGAGAATCATAAATTGTATTTTCACTATTAATGTCCAATATCCAAGAGTTTACTTTAGTTCATTATATCGCCATATTTAAACATATGAGCTACGATAAAAATAGCGATATACAAATTAAAGAAGAAATTATCAAAAAAGCAATATGTCATTATGTAGCTCTTATTGACCCTGAATTTCTTCCAGAACCCATATTTAAAGTACTTTCAAAGTATATAAACCCTAATTTTATAGACGACAAGACACTGTTGTTAAATGAAAGAATAAAAAACTGTATTGATTGGGATAAACTTGATAAATTAAAGCTTATAAGGCTTATAATAAGAGATAAATATGTTCTTGAAAGGATTGACTTAAACAAACACATATTCTCTTTAAAAGAGCTTATTCCTATATTTATAGTTCATCCAGATTTAATTGAATTTTTTGATATTGATTATGATACATTAACAGCTATAGATGCTATTAAATTGCTTGAAATTAATAAGGCTTTTTTAGAGAAAATAGATTTAGAGAAATACACTTATACAAAAAATGAAATAATTAAAATATTAGAATCTTTCCATAACAGTCCAGAAATACTTGAAAAAATAAACTTCGATAGTTTAGACCATTTTGCCATAAGAACATTAATTCTAAAAAGCGGAGACAGATATGTTCATAAGTTAGATGTTCAAAAATTAAAATCATTAGATTGGATTGATATTTTAAAAAGAAAACCTGAAATGTTAAAATATTGTGATTTATCTATTTTCACTACAGGTGATTGTTTTTTACTAACTAAGCTTGTGGAAATTATGCCTGAGTTAGATTATTTGATTGATGAAAATCAAAGTAAAATTTCACCACTAGGATGGGAGAAGTTAATAATATTAGATGCTGAAAAATATATGAAGCTTTGTAACATAGAATCTCTTTCTAAAAAAAATTGGGAAAGCATAGTGGTGATGAGGCCAGGCTTAACAAACCTTATGAATAGATATATACTTTAATTACTTTGATTAAGTTATATACTTTCAGGATTATCAATTAATGTTGTAATCATTGATTTTAGTTTTTCTTTATCAAAACCACCAATAATTAAACCTTTAATTCCAGTTTTTATGTTTTGTAACAGTCCACGTTTGTTTTCTATTGGCCATTCGCCTCCAACAATTTCATTAATCCCTTCTTCATCAAGAGTTGCAACATCTAAAGTTCTGTTTACAATACCATTATCTTGACCTTTTCTAATTTTATGTCTCCAAAACCTAAGAGCAGTTATTACACTACCTATTAAATCGTCAGCATCGTCATATTGGTCATCATCTATTTTAGAAATAAGATTATTAACTTTTTCTAAAAATTCTGGCTTTGCTTCATCCCAATCCACACCAGCTCTAACAAGTAAATCGCTCTCAGAAATATCATTCATTTCTTGAAGGTTTTTTCTGATTATTTTTCTTAGTATTTTCTCTTGGTTTTCCATTGTTAATAACTTTTTTAAATAAATAGTGATTTTTTTCATAAAAAATTTGCTTTTTATATAAAAAAAGTATTATCTTTGTCTCAGTTCTTTTAGTATTTAATAACACATATGTGGAGATAGCTTATGAAACATTAAAGCGCCAGCCTGAACAGCTGGAGAATAGCAAGGTTGTATCTTCTTGTCCACACCATATGTTGGAGTAGCTTATGAAACATTAAAGCGCCAGCCTGAACAGCTGGAGAATAGCAAGGTTGTATCTTCTCACCAACACCAATTAAAATAAACGGAAAGATAGCTCAGCCCGGTGGCCGCAAGGTCTTTAAGAGCAACGCCCTGAACAAGCGTGTGTCGTGTTTGGTTCAAATCCCACTCTTTCCACAAATGAAAGCCATACTAAACAAGTATGGCTTTTTTATTTATATTTATATTTTTAGAAGGATAAGTGAAGTTGAAAACTTAAAACAAAATTAATGGATTCAGATAGTTGTACGCGTGAACAAAACCAAGGAACAGACAATCAAGAAAAAAGTGACGGTCCCAAACAAGAAGGAATTTCTCGGAACGGTAAGTCTGATGGCAGGGATGTTTTTTCTGCCACTAGGATTCGACGTGCTTTTTTTGAACATAATGAAACTGACAAACTCATACTGGATTACGGATTCTATTTTTTACTCCCTGTCAGCACTATTCTTTATTCTGTATTTTTCATACTCTCGTAAAATCCTATTGGCTTTATCAATGTTCTTTTTGCCATTTGGGTACGATTTTTTATTTAAATTTTTATTGGATTATACCGGTTCATATATGATAGCTGATTCAATATTTTATGGCATTTCATTTATGTTTTTCTGCATCTACGCATTTACAACAAATTCAAGCCCAGTAGATGAGTTGCAAAAAAGAGCCTTTGAGACTAAAATAAAATTAATGGAACTTAGGTCTAAATTATGACTGACAAATTACTGTAAAAGTTCTTGAATTTTCGGAGGAACTACATCACCATTTATGGATTTTATTCTTTTTAATTCTCTTTCTATAGAAGGATGGTCTTTAGTGGCACCCATATCAAATTTTTCTTTTATTCTTTTGTAAAACATATCCACAATATCATCTGGTACAACATTTCCGTCTGAAAACTTCATATCAATTTCAAACAAAGCCTTTTTAATAATTTTTCTAACTTCTTCTAAATTTTCTTTTGGCTGTGCAACCTCTTGTGGGGTTTTGCCGGTACGAATTATGTTATCAAATAAAGCATAATCTAAATACATATGTTCAAGACTGCTTACGTTGGCTCTTTTTGGCATTATTGTGGTCTGGCCGTATTTATTTCTAAAGCCATCGTGGTGAAAATTAACCACTTTCTTTTGATTATCTACTCTTTTTATTAAGGCTATAAATTCTCCTTCTTTTGGAACTTCATCAGTTTGTCCGGGTGTTTTATATTTACCTCTAAACAATGCCCAATATCCGGCTTTAATGTCTCTATTGTCCCCAAGTGGATTATCTCCTTTAATACCAGATGTCATATCAATTAAGTCGGCGCCAGAGATAGAATTAGCTGTTTTAACAATCTTTTCCATATATGATGGTGTCAACATAGGCTTATAACCTTCCAAGTGCTTATGTTGTTTATAAACGCCCATATCTCCATTGTCTTTATAGGCCTTAACTAAGCGAAAGAAATTAAGTTGTTTATTGTTTTTTGATGGCATTTATTTCAAATTTATCAGTTTTCCTGTTGTAACCGTAAGGACAGTGCTTACATCCATTCTTACAGCAGAAACCTCGTTTCAATAAGTAAGTATCAGTAAAAACCCTATACCCTTGTTCGTTTAAATAGAAATCCACACCTTCTACCGGTTTTTCATTCATGTTTATAAATATTAATTGTTTTATTAAACATAAGGTTATTTTTCATACTTTTGTATAAATTTCGACATTATGAATAAATTGGATTTAGATTACCAAGAGCTAGTTAGAGATATTCTAAATAATGGGGCTAAAAAATCTGACAGAACCGGTACTGGAACTTTAAGTGTTTTCTCTCGAGAAATTAGACATAAGATGTCAACTGGATTCCCATTACTTACAACGAAGAAGATGTATTTAAAAGGCGCCATTATTGAATTGATTTGGTTTCTTAAAGGAGAAACAAACATTAAGTGGTTGTTGGAAAATGATTGTAATATTTGGAATGGCGATTCTTACAAACATTATAAAAAAGTTTCTGCAGAAAATAATATTACTCCATTAGACGAAAAGGATTTTATTGAAAGTATTAAAAAAAATATGGGATGGGATTTAGGTCCAATATATGGTGCACAATGGAGAGGTTGGGATAAATTAGATATTATAACAGAATCTGAAGAGTGTCGAAGTGAAGAATATGGTAAAGCTGTTTATGTTAAAAGAACAAAAATCGACCAGATTGATAATTTAATTAATGATTTAAATAACAATCCGGATAGTCGAAGAATAATGGTTAACGCTTGGAATGTTGGAGAGTTAGATAAAATGGTTCTTCCTCCTTGTCATTATGGTTTTCAAGTTTATACGAGAGAGCTTAGTCTAGGGGAGCGAATTACAGTTGCCAGAGAAAATGGCGCATATGGCGAATATGATTCTGATGGTTGGGAAACAGTCCTTAATGGAACTTTAATTCCAAAACGAGCAATCTCTTTAAAGTTCACAATGCGTTCAACTGACGTTCCGCTTGGTCTCCCATTTAACCTAGCTTCTTATGGACTTCTTTTAGAAATAATAGCTAAAAAAGTCAATATGGTTACAGATGAATTAATCGCGAGCTTAGGAGATACTCATGTTTATTTAAATCAAATAGATGGAATTAAAGAGCAACTTACAAGAGAGCCATTTAAATTGCCTAAAATTAAAATATCAGACAAACAAGTAAATGACATATCCGAATATGGTGTTGAAGATTTTGAGGTAATAAATTATAAAAGCCATCCAAGTATTAAAATACCATTATCAAATTAACATGAAAGAAAAACGCGCTTTTGTTGCAAATATATTTGATTTAAAATTAACTAGAAATTATCAAGAGGTTAATAAAGAGACTGGTGAACTAATACATCAATGGAGAGGTTTTGACGTTGAAGCCCATGAGGAAAAGGTTGTTACAAAAAACATTAAAACAAAAAAAATATTTTATAACGTAAGCAAGGAATTTTCAAATGAAAGATGGGCGCTCTATTGTTCTTGTGGGTGCAGAAATGAATATTCTTATGACTTACTGAAATACAAAAATTCATTTAAAGATTTACAATCACCAGTTACTTGTATTGGGTGTAAAAAAATTTATGAATCACTTGAAAAAACTCAAATAATACATAATAACAAAAAGCCAATTTTAAATGTTGTTTCTAAGAGATTTGGTGTTGTGGAGAAAGATAAGTTTTTTGCCCTATATTCTTTCGCAACAACTGTTTTTGTATCTGCTACAACTAAAAATTTGGTTTTTAAAGACCACGGAAATCGTTCTCTTTATTTATCTAAAAAAGGAAGGATTTTACGTGCAAGGAATGGAGAAAAAATAATAACAGTTCCATTAAAAAGATTAGTTAAATACTGCAATTCAACTGTTAATCATTTTATGTTAAACGCTTTTAATGAAGAAGTTATTCCAGAAGCATTATTTCAAATAAAAGTAATAAATCCTCTTCTTAAATTCTGTAATATAGTAGAGTCTAAATGTGACACTAGAGATGTTAAAAGAATAGTAGACTTATTAGATAAAGAAAGAGAAGATGTTTATTATAAATCCTTATTTAAGGATAGTGAGCCTAAACGTAATTCTTACTTACTTTTTTACGAAGAAGATTTTAATTATGAAATTAATACATCTTCTGAGTTGATTGAAACAATTTCTCAATCAAGATATATATGGATACAATACTTAAAAAAAAGAATGTGTGTTATGTTGGCGATATATTTATATCCACCATTAGCAACTATAGTAATAAATTATGGACCAAATGCAATTTTAAAATTATTAAATGACACATCTTTAATGTGCACATTAACTGAACTCATAAGGAGAAAACCAACAAATCCAAAAGATATTTTTGAAGTTATGTTTAAAGCTAAGGTGTCATTTGAAAATCATAAAAATAAAAAAATAAAAAAATTTATAGAAGAAAAAAAGATTCAAGAAGAAAAAGAGTTTAAAAAACATTGTAAAAAAAACCCACCATCAGAATTTATTAAAACAATTTTTTCACACCAAAAATTATCTGTGGACTCTAGAATTCCTGTTAGTGATGATTTTAAACTAAAATTAAAAAACATTAATTTTAAAAAATATTATATTGATTTGTTTTTATATGATTTTGATAAAACATCTTGTATTTTTTACGGAATAATGTCCAACGCTTCTGTTTTTGAAAGCTTTGAAACTTTTAATGAATTTGCTGAAAAACATAGCAAAGAAGATGTTGTCGAAATATCAAATTATTTCCATGTCAATTACCAATTAAGGAGAGATTTAAATTCAAAATTAAATTATAAAAACATAAATCATATTTTTAAAATAAGCAAATCTCATAATGAAAAAAATCAAGAAAAAACCTATATAGTAAATCATATAGCTCAAACATATATGGACACAATATCTATGATGTTAAATATGGAAATTGATACATCTGATATCTTTAAATGTAAAAACACTAAAGAATTGAATGATATGCATAATGCCATTAGTCAGTCATATAAATTAACTTTAGATAAAAAATCAACAGAAGAATTAAAAAAACATCTTTTAGAATACAGAAAATCAGAAGGTATAATTGATGGCGTTAAGTTCGAACTTTTAGATACTCCTGAAAAATTTTACGAAGAATCAAAAGTCATGAATCATTGTGTACAATCATACTGTAAACACACTTCTGAAGGTAGGTTTGTTATATACTCTATAGAGGATGTTGACTCAAAAGAAAGAGCCACCCTTTCAATAAATAGAACATTACCATTTGGTGAGCAAGCTTTAATGGATAAGGTTGAATATTCTTTCAACCAACTAAAAGCTAAGAATAACAAAAAATCTTCTGAAAAAATAATATCGGCTGCTAAAAAACTATGTTCTACATTTTTTGATTTAAAAAACATTAATTCAGGTGATTTAACTCCAGGCAGCACAACTGAAAATGGTGGACTTTTTGATATGAGACTTAACCAATTTGCGCCAATTGCAGCACAAAACAACAATAACCTAAATGAACTTAATAATTATTTAGATGAACTTCCTTTTTGAAATTAAAAAAATTATAATTAAATTTGCACATGAACAATTTTGATATTGAAATTCCTGGGGAGCTATTAACCTCTAATGATAGCGAAATTAATTTTGACCTTTTAAAAGATAAGACAGTTATAGGCCTTTGTGGATATGCCAGAAGTGGAAAAGACACAATTGGAACAATGATGGTAGATAAACTTGGATTTAAACGAATTTCATTTGGTGATGTTTTAAAGAAAGACCTTGATGAACATATGAAGACTCAGGTTTACGAAGATTTATTAAGAAAAGGTGTTGAATTAACTATTGAAGATGTAGATTTTTTATCTCCTAAAACAATTGAAAACAAAGAGATGTTAAGACCATATATGATATGGTTTGGTGAAACAATGAAAATAAAAAACGGAATTCATCACTGGACAAACAGAGCTCTTTTAGAAATTGGTGACAGTAAAAAAGTTGTCATTACAGATGTGAGAAGAGTTAATGAACTTGATTTGTTTAAATACAACAAAGAGCAGCAAAGAAAGAAGATTCAAAATATGATTACTTCTGAGATGCCTCTTGAAAATTTAACTTTCGTAAAAGATAATCAATCAACTCAAGAATTTGATAGTTTATTAATACATATTAATCAGTTTAGATTAATCGATGGGGACCAAAAAACAATAGACACAATAAGAATGGCTCATGAAAATTGGCTTTTTGATTATACTGTGTATGTGGATTCTAGAATTCCAGATAAGGAAAATTACAGAAACACCTATATGTATAATAGTTTGTTAAAAATAATTGACAAATATCCAAAATATTTTATATAACTTGTAACAAAATAAAACAAAATACGTTTAAAACTAAATAACACATTAAATCATGAATATAAACTTTAATAGCCCAGAGCCAACAACTATTCCGGCACCAACAAAGCCTGATACGTCTCCAACAACAACTCCAGATACAAAACCAGGAAATGACCCTTGGAACGTACCCAATCCATCAGTTTCGCCCACTCCAAAAGCTTTTTTGTTCTAAACCCATAAGTATATTGTTTTTGTTTTATTTTATGTATATTTATAGCAAAAAATGAAAACAGAAGAATTTATTAATAGAGCAGAAAAAATTCATGGTAAAAAATATGATTATTCTAAAACTTTATATAAAAATTATCATTCCAATGTGAATATAATTTGTAATAATCATGGCTTATTTAAACAAAGAGCATCTAAACACTTAAGTGGTCAAAATTGTCCAAGTTGTAGTAATCGTAAAAAAAGCACAACAAAAGAATTTATTGAAAAAGCTAGGAAAGTTCATAATAAAAAATATGATTATTCATTGGTTGATTATAAAAATACAGACTTTAAGATTAAAATATCTTGTAAAAAACATGGTGTATTTGAACAAGCTCCTTATTATCACCTAAAGGGTAGTGGGTGTCCTAAGTGTTGTAAAAATAAAAAAAGTACCACAAAAGAATTTATTGAAAAGTCGGAAAAAATTCATAATAAAAAATATGATTATTCATTGGTTGATTATAAAAACAACAGTACAAAAGTTAAAATAATTTGCAAAACACATGGAGTTTTTGAACAAAAGGCAAATGGACATTTGAGTGGGAAAGGTTGTAGTAGATGTGCAAGGTGTAAAAAATTAACAACAGAAGAATTTGTCGATAAATCAAAAAAAATTCATAAAAATAAATATGATTACAATAAAGTTGTTTACATTAATTCAGATTCTAAAATAATTATAATTTGTCCCAAACATGGAGATTTTTCACAAGTTGCGTATGGACACTCTGTTGGAATTGGATGTCCAAATTGTCAAGAATCACATGGAGAAAGAAGTATTGTTAATATTTTAGCAGAAAATAATATAAATTTTATTAGACAAAAAAGATTTAGTAATTGTAAATATAAAAATGTACTTCCATTTGATTTTTATATACCAAAATATAACACTTGCATTGAATATGATGGAAAGCAACATACTAAATCTGTTAAATATTTTGGTGGAAATAAAACATTAAAAGAACAAATAAAAAAAGATAAAATTAAAAATTTGTATTGTAAAAATAACGGAATAGAACTACTTAGAATTTCTTATAATGATGATATTGAAAATATAATGTTAAAAAATTTTTTTATTAAAAATAAATTACTAATTTTACAAAACAATAAAACATAATAAAATGGCAAACGAAAACGAAACAATGAGACCAGAAGTAGCAAATCAAAGATTTATTGATTGCTTACCAGACCAAAATTTACTACCAGCTACAAAAGTCATGAGAATGATTGATGAGAGAACTTTTCCGTTTTCTGAAAATCATTTTTTTACATACAATCCTGCATTTTTAGCGGCAAATGAATTTAGTAGATGTGCGCAAACTTACAGAGAAAGAGCTATGGGACAAAACCCTATGCATGCCATGCAATTAATGAATGAGCTTTTAGTTCTTGAACAACCTCACAGAGAAGAATTGACAGAAATTGCTATTGAATTGGTTAGGGAAATGTATAATGTGCCGGACAGTCTTAATTTAAGAGCATTTTTGGAAAATTCTGACGAAGAGGCCGGTGAAGATTTTGATGATAGTGACGTTGAAGAAACACTAATAAGCGATGAAAGAAAAGAGGCTTTAAAGCCTGAGATTGAAAAACGTAGAATTTTAAATTCAATAGTTCACGGAGCCGCCATTCATCAATGGACATCTGCTTATTTTATTGTGGCAGATAAATTGAATGATATAAATCCTGAACTTTTAAATAAATACAACACATTATCTGCTATTGTTAATTTCTTTAATTGGCAAGTTGTGCAGAGTGATATGATGCAAATGGGAGCAAGACCCGTTCTTCAAGGACATAACAAAGTTGATATTGAAAATAAGGATGTAAAAGCTTCTGCAATGAACTTTCCAGTTCTTATCCATGAACTTTCTAAAGGTGTGGTTGATTATTTAATTTCAATGGGAATACCTCAGCTTCCGCCTTATGAGTTAGAATATGTTTATGCTGAGGCTGACAAGTATTCTGATGAACAGTGGCATTACTTTTTTGGCCCAACATTATGGAGAGCCATGTTAAATACTGCAGATGTTACAAGTCATGATTTACCTCCAATCATTTCTGCCATGTCTTTAATGGATTATACTGATTTGTCTAATTTTTGCATAGACATTTGTCATCACCCAGAAGAGCTTGGGAAAAAGCAAATGGAAGCTGTTATGAAAAAATGCAATACGCCAGATTAGATTTTTCCAAAAATTGGAATTGTAAATTACTTTGCAATGTGTTTACAACTATAAGACCATCTTATAAAAAGTATTCTATTGATGAAGTTTTTGATATCCGGATTAAAGAAAGTTTTTTCTGTTATGCTAAAGTATTAAGAAGTGACATTAAAACAATAAAAGAAATAATCTCTTCCGGCGCCCACTTAACAGATACTGGGCTTAACGGAGGAGATTTTTTTGATTTAATGTCAAATATGTATTCTAAAAAATCTTGGTGGAAAGGCGAAGATACTGAAATGAAAATTATTTTTTTAGAAAAAATTATACAATTAACAATTTTTGATGATGGAAAATATCCAACCCATACTATCGATTGAGGCAAAAGATGCGTTTGAATATTTTGGAATAAATTTCAAATCTCGCGAAGACCTGATTTCTAAACTTAACGAAAAACATAGGTATTTTCATAACATAAATCATATTAACGATTTGATTAATATGGTAGATACATACGACGCTTCAAAATACTCTCATAACTTAAGTTCTATAGAAAAAAAAATATTAATTGCAATAGCCCTTTATCATGATGCAATTTATAATGTTGGCTCACAAACCAATGAAGATGATTCTGCAGAGTATTTTATTTATCAATGTACAAAAAACAGAACAGAAGAAATGCAAATTGTAGCCTCCATTATAAGAGATACGAAAAACCACATACCATCCTCAAAGCTTTCTGAAATATTTTGTGATTTTGATTTGCATGGATTAAAAGAAGGTGATTTTTTAAGTTTATTAGAAAATGAAAAAAAGATTTTCAAAGAATTTCAAAAGTTCGATTATTCTGATTACAAAAAAGGACGCATATCTTTCTTACGGTCTTTCTTAGAAAAACACGCCACAAATACTGTTAACATACTTGCTCTTATTGATTATGTTAAATTCCGCGTACCAAAAATAGGAGTTTATGCCGGCTCGTTTAATCCATTCCATAAAGGCCATTTAAATATTGTGGAGAAGTCTGAAAAAATATTCGATAAGGTAATAATCGCCAAAGGTATTAATCCAGAAAAATCATCAGATGAACTATATCAAAGGGATGAGTTGGAAAGTTTACGACGCAAACAGCATTTTAGGCAGGTAGAGACATTTAATGGACTTATCACTGATTACATATCAGAAAAATCTAAAGATGCTGATATAACCCTAATAAGAGGTTTACGCAACGGTAATGACCTTAGTTATGAAATGAATCAGATTAAGTTCATAAAAGAGTTCGATTCAAGTGTAAAATCCATCTTTATTCACTGCGACCAAGAATTTGAACATATTTCATCTTCTGCCCTAAGAAGCCTTTTAAGTTCCAGCAATAAATCTGTACGTTCTAAGGCTTTAGATTACATTTAGTTTCCTATTGACTTTTCTATTTTTTTAATATAACTTTGAGTTAGATAAAAATAACTCGTGGTTATTAATTAAATAAAAAATAAGGAGAAACAAAACATGGGAACAACAACAATAATTTTATTATCAGTTCTTTCTACTTTAAGTGTAGTTGCCGTTATAACAATAGTGGTGGTTTCATTTTCAAGATTAAGAAGCAGGGTTGATAGCAACAATGACGAATGTTATAGACAAATGGATGCAGTAAGAGAAGAGTTCGTATCTAAAGTAAATGAATTAGAAAATATATTTACTCGAGAATCAGACGAAATAAGAAGAGTAATTGATTCACGATGTGATAAATTAGATTCTAAAATAAAATCAATATCTGAGTCTGGGCCGGTAACAAGTTCAGAAAAAAAACAAGTGTTACAAGGATAAAAACAACTGCCACGAGTTGTTTTTATTCATAAATTCCTCTATGTTTCTTTCCAAATTTTCTAATCATCTTTCCAGAAAAAGAGTTAGCTTCATTTTCGTGCTCACTTCCATCTTCTCCTGATTTATCATGAAGAACCCCATCTAGTTTCTGCTTGAAGTGTCTTATTTCATGTGCCAGCGACCTTAATGGGTCCGCTAACATATTTCTGTTTTTTGTATAAATCCAAATATGGTCATTTGATGGATTATAACTCGCTGTAGTAGTTATTGGACCACCTCTTTCTCCTGTTAAAAAAACACAACAAGGTTCTTTTATATTTAAATCATTACAACAATCTATGATAAATTCTTTTATAAGATTAACTTTACCCTCATCAAGATTGTCAACAGATTTTTTTATTATTAACTTATGTTTTATTGAATTATTTTTTTCTTCACTCTCGTTTAATGACTTAGAAACTTCAACATATTTTTTTAATTTTTTATAATAATCTGGTAATTCATTTAAGTGTGCTAAAGCTATTTTTAAAGTCTTCACTTCATCGTCATTAGTAACGTTTGTTGTTGGGTTTACGGTTCCATGTTCTTTTTCAACTTCATATCCAGATATAAGTTCTGACATGTCATATCTTGATATGTTTAAATTTCCTTGTTTCGCGATTCTTTTTATTTCAAGTTCCTTTTGAGAAGGTACTATGTTTTTATCTTCCATATTTTTTGGATTTTGCATTTGAAAAAATTCTTCCCCAGGATGCATTGCTTCTTTTATTTCTGATTCATTTCTGAATTTTCCAGGAAACATTAATCTTAATTCGTGACCTTGCGGAATATCACTTTTTCTAATCCCAAAAACCTTTCCTTCAGGGCATGTATCTTTATCATTTACTAAAAAATGATTATTACAAGCCCAAGTTTGATGACCCATATCTAATGTTTGTCCAATGTTATATGGAAATCTGATGTTAGCTTGATTATCCACTTCAACTATTTTTCCATCTGGGGTTTTAGTTACAGTTATAATCATTTCTGGTCTACGCTTATTTTTGAAAATAACCTTTTTTAAATGTTTCGGGTCTATTCCATGCTCTGCTTCACTAATATTACTCTCATCCATTGATAGATTTTTATCAAAAGATTCTGAAGATACATTTGATAATCTTTCTAGATAATCATTGTTTCTTAAATATTTAAAAACCAAATTTTCTACAGAAAACTCTCCTGATTTGTCCAATCCTGATTGTCTCATTTTTTTTATTTTGTCTCTAATGCTCTTGGCTTCATTATATACTTTTTCTGAATCAGCTTCTTTCGCGGCCATATTTTCAAGTTGTTCAATTCTTGTGGCTACAAAAGCTGCTTTTTTCTTTATTAGCTCTTTGTCAATTTTTACATTTTCCTTTTTTGGTTCTTGAATCCAAGTGTTTTCTTTTAAATCATAAACTCCAGGAGACTTATTTTCTTCTTCTGTTCCTTGAACATATAATTCTACATCATAACCTTTTAGGGTTATGTTGTGTTTACTCTTCCAGTTTGAACCTTTTGTGTCAAAAAAATCCTTTACAAATTTTTCATCACTAGATACTTTATTAAAGTCGTATACAATGTGTAAATCAAAATCACTTGAATCATTCCAGTTGAAGTTGGCCATACTTCCTAATAACATTATTCTTTCTGGCTTAACTGGGATATCTAAATATTTTATGTATTCAGATGCTATTTTTAAAAGTTTTTCTCTTAGTTCCGGTTTTAATACGGTTCCATCCCAAATTTGAGGGTTTAAAGAGTCTTTGATGTATTGTTTGGGTATTTCAACATCTTCTATGTTTAACTCGCCTAAAACACCCTCAGAAACGATTCCTGATAGTCTTTTTAGTTTATTTTTATATGATTCTGAAATATACATGGTCCACAATTAAATATCTTTAAAAAAGATATAATTGGGATGTATTTTACTCTAATGTATTGTTTTTAACTAAAAACCCGGTTAACTTTTGGGAAAAGTACTTTAGTAGATTGTATCGTTTTTTCAAATAAAACTGTTCTAGGTGAGACGTTCCACCCAGTAACTTCAATAATTATATTATTAACTATTTCCTTATCTATTTCTTTAGCAATTTCAGCTGAAAGGATGGCTGTAAGTTCTGCTTCCGCATCAATTGATTGAAAGGCTGCCAAATCTTGGGCAAGCTCTGGAGTCCAAGTAGCTCTTATTGCTCTTGTGCCACCTATAACTTCAACACTTTGAATCTGAAACTTGTGAGGCTCATATTTTTCAAATATAACTACCCTTGTGGCAACATTTCCTAAATCTAATTGTTTTTCCCAATAAGTTTCTTCATATTTGGTGCCTACCCAATGATTTGGAAATCCATACAAAACTTCATTTTCAATTTTTGAACCAATTTTTTGAGTGTCAACAGCACTAGTGGGTTCCCACATATTAAAAAAACTATTACCTTTAGGAGTTGAAGTTATGATTATTTTTGGAACATATGTCTTTTCAAACAATACATTTCTTGTTGCAATATCTTCATTAAATATTGGTTCATATGTCTTGTTGTTATGGTTAAAGCCACTCCAATAATTAAATGTTTTGAAGCTCATATTGTTTTATGCGTTTTAAAAATTCTGAATCGTGGTAGTGTCCAATTTCATAAAATAATGTTTTGCCATTTATACATAACTCCATATACTCTTTAAACACATCAATATTTTTATATTTTTTTTGCTCTACTTCAAACAAGTAAGACATTTTTTTAAGTTTTTCAACAAGAACTGTTCTATGACAAGCATTTTCATTTAACATATAAATTTGTTACTCTAAATTCTTGTTTAAATCTCACTCTGTTCAAAAGATGTAGTCTTGTATTGCTTCCATCATCCCCAGAGTTTTCAGTATCTCTTATGTTATCTTTGTTGTCCTCAATTAGTTTTCTTAATTTATTTGTTTTTATAAGCCATATTTCATTTAATCTTGGGAAATATGTAACAAAGAAATCAGCATTTGTGGCGGCTATTCCGGATGGTTTATTTCTACACTCGAACTCAATAGCTATATTGCCGGTATCATAAAATTCATTTGTTTTTTTGTTTAATCTGTAATGACCAACATCTGTTTTTATTTCAAAAACAAATTCCTTACCATCTTTTAGGAATTTATAATCATGAGAAATATCTTCACATTTTGAAAGGAAGGTATAGTTAAGGTTTTCTAAAAACATTCGAACTATTCTTTCTCCTGTTTCTCCCATTTTTAGGGCCAATTTAAAGTCGTTTGCGTACTTTCCGTTGTTGGTTTCCACCTCTTTCTCAAAGTCTTCACAAAACTCTCTTAATTGTTTTTTTGATAATGTTTCACATAGCATAGAGTCTACGCTATTAAAGAATTCTAAATTTTCCATTTTTACAGTTTGTTTGCTACTCGCAAATAAAAAGGATTAAAATGATAAAAGCAAATGTTTATCTGGATTTTCCCCTTGATAGGTCATTAAAATATTGCCAAAAACCTTTATAAGAAACAACAGAAGAAACAATAAGTGGAAGCAAAGAGCCACCAGTAACCATAAGTCCTGCGCCAACACTTTCGCGCCAAGCATCCTTGATATAACCCAAACTATTTGATAAATCAAATAATTGATAAATTAATAATGAAAATGAAACTGCAAATATTTGAATATATTTGTTTTGCCATTGAAGTGCGAACCAGAATTTAAAGGATTTTTCAAAATCCACATCTGTTCTAAACCATCTAGTTTGCTTATTTGCTTTTGCCATTTTTAATCTTTTTTTAATAAAGGGTCTCTGAAATCTATGAGTTCTTTCATTCTTTTGATTTCTTCAGTAAGATTTTTAACATCCTCCAACTGAACAGAGTCAGATTCAAATGTTAATTCTTTTTGCGAATCATTTACATCTTCTTCTATTAGACCCTCTGAAATTATTGCTTTTTTTATCTCTGAGTTCAAAAAGGCTCTTAGGTCTTTTTCTGTAAATTTTTTCATATTAAAATAATTCTTTATTATAAATATGCAATGATTTTGTTATATTTGTAGTATAAATAATATAACTATGACTTTAATATTTAACCTATTATCAATATTAACAATTAGCCTTAATTTAACCGGTTTTTTGATGTATGTATTATCTTTTATTTATAGACCAACCAACTTTTTAGGCAAAAAAATCACATTAATACCTAAAAAAGCAATTTTATTTATTTTAATTGGTTCTATAACTTCCTTATTATCAGACATTTACAGATTAAATTGGATTGGATTAGGTGTTCATATTTTGGTTTCAATTTTATACCTTTATATTTATAATACACAGAGACTTACGTATCGAACTGTTTTAGAAAATGAGAATCGCTAAAAGCTATAAAAAAAACATCTATTGCCTTGAAGGTAATTGGGAAAAAGACCTTAGAAAAAAAACAAGTGTTGATTTCTCTTTAATGTTTTTAGAAAAAAATTGCGGTATAAAATACATTCATAAACATTGCGGCACAAAAGAGACTTTAAATTATTATCTTTCTAATTGGAAATCAAAAAAATATAAAAGTTATTCTATTTGCTATTTTGCTTTTCATGGATTCGAAGGAGAAATTACTGTTGGAAAAGATAGAGTTACTCTAGAAGAAATAGCTGATGAATTAGAAGGAGCATGTAAAGATAAGATAATGTTTTTTGGAAGTTGCTTGGTTCTTCAGGCTGACCGTTCTAGGATAAATAATTTTCTAGAAAAAACCGGAGCTCTTTGTGTTTGTGGCTATAAAGCATCTGTTGATTTTTTAGCAAGCTCTGTTTTTGAAATGCTTGTCATAGATATGATGCAGAGCTACAAGGACATATCGTGTGTTCAAAGAGATATTAGTTTATACTATAGTGCATTAGCAAAGGAATTAGATTTTAAAATTTATACCCTTTGAGTTCGTTTTTTCAAAAATAACAAATCTCGTTCCACTAAAAGCATCCATCCAATATTCACTTACTCCATCACCATTCATAAATAAATCATCTTTTATATTAGATAAATCAGTTGTTGTTATTATGAATTTTCCATTCTTGGAACTTAAAATGGATAACAATAATGTGTTTAATATTCTAGTATAATCATTACTGTAAGTTAGCTCTGAAATATAGGCCAAATCTAATTCATGTCCACGCCCAGCATCCGGTTGACTTTTTGTCCAATAATTTATTGTTGAACCATTTATGAATTTTGTATAATTTACATTATGATTTTGTGGCGTTAAGATAGAGTTATCAAATCCTTTTTCCTTAAAAATAATCTCTAATTTATTTAAGTTCATATTGATTAATTGACGAATTGATTCTCTTTCATGAGAATTGCAAGCAATTATTCCAATCCTATAATTATCATTATTTATTAGTAACCATAATAGATAAGCGCCAATGGCTGAACTAACTCCTTCTTGTCTTTTCTTATACACAATACTAAACTTATTATCATTAATAAAAGTTAATAATTGATTTTGAGGCATTGTTAATTTCCGAATTCTTTTAAGGGGAGTGTCGTCATCAGCATGTTGCTGACTAAAGTCCATATATTCAAAAAATTCATGAAATTCCATGGTAAGTTACACGGTAAATTTCTTAAGTTGTACAGTAAAGGCCTTTTCAATAATTGTATCTAACTTTACAGGCACAACAAAGCTTTCACCTTGACTACCAGCTAAATCTTTTTTCCATTTTTCACTATCTTCATCTTCCTCTAATCTATTTTTGAAAGAATAATAATCAACTATTACATTAACTAATTGATTAAGTGCAACTACATCATTTATTTTGTCATTCACTTGTTGAATATCTGCACTATATTCACTTTCTTGGTTTTGTTCGTTTTTTTCGTTCATGATATTAATGGTTTTAATAATATTAAATTAACATGTTTTTTTTTAAAAAGTAAACATTATTATATGAAATGTGTGTTTTTTATATTATATTTGTAGAAATTAAAAAATAAAACATGGACATAGTAGTAAAAATCTTAAGAGTAGAGCCAACTGAGCAAGTAACTGAAAAGTTTCAAAAAAGAAAATTAATAGTAGAGTACGCGGAAAATCCTACTTATCCACAAACGCTTGAGTTTGTAGCGATTCAAAAAACAACAGCCATTTTAGATGGATATAACCAAGGTGATGAGGTTAAAATATTTTATAACCTAAAAGGTAGAGAATCATTAGATAAATCTGGTAACGGTAAAAAGTATGTTTTTAACACTCTTGAAATTTGGAAACTAGAATTGGTTAAGAAATCTATAGATTTCGCAGAAAAGAAAGAGTCGGGTGCAGAAATTGCTAAAACTTACGACGACAACGAAGAATTGCCTTTCTAATTATTTAAGAATATTTTTTAAATATAATCTTGCTTCGTTATTAAATTGATGTAACGACGTAACTCCGTATTCATCTAGTTTTGTAGGTATCCTTTCAAAGAATTGTCTAAGCATGTTTATGGTTATTTTAGAAATTCCACTTGATTCTAATTCTTTGTTTATATTTTTATCATTTAACATTTTTTTACCCATTTGAACTCCTTTTGAACCAAAGGTGTCACTATGAGCAATCATGTTAAAATATGAAGATATTCCTTTTTTATTAGGATTAAGTAATGAGTTCCAAATCACTCCTTTGTACTTTAATAATTCTAAAGCAAACTTTTTCGCTTCTGGACCCATTTTTACAAGCATAACTATAAATTCTTGAATTTTTTCTGCGCTAGTCTCTTTTGCATTAATCCATTCATTTAGCCATTTTGCATTCTTTAAAGAATTTAATCCTTCATTAGTTAATTTCAATTCAATATAAGACCCCATTAAAGACCTAAATTCGCCCATGTAAAAAATATTTTTAATAAAATCTTCATCATTTAATATTGTATTTACATATTCTTTCATGGCCCCCATTTCTTTGTAAAAATCTTCAAAGAAATCAAAATGTTTTCTTTTTATTAAACTTAATTTTTCATTTAAGCCTTTAAGCATTTCCAGACCTTCTTTTTTAGAAACTAATTTGTGGTCTATTTTAAATCCGGCATCTATTTTCCTTAATTTTTCAAACAGACTCAACATTTCAGGATTTGATTTGAAGAAACGCGTAACATCAACGCCATTATCAGCAGCATCCATAAATTGATTACTTTCAAAATGGAATTGCATTTTTTTATTTACGTCTCTATCGTTAGCAATTTTTTTATTTATCATAATAAAAAGAGGACCTTGATTATGATAATAACTAAATCTGTTTGAGCTTCCATCTGATGCTGTGCACCATTTTGTGCTTTTTCCATATAAACAAGCTGCATCTTTTGTTTTTGGTATTATTACTTTCCAGTTTTCGCTATCATAAATTTGTTCTGCCCCCTCTAGTTTAATAAGCTTCTCTTTTTCAGAAGCACTCATCTCTTCGTCTTTTTCAAATTTAGAAACAGCGCTATAAATAGAAGATAAATCGTTATATGAATTTACGTTTCTTTTTTCTATTGGTAATTTTTCTTTGTTTTTGCTAAATAATGTTAGATAGTCATTTATTTTATAAATATCCTCATCTAACAAATTACCGGCAAGGTAAATGTTCATTATCCAATTCAAGTATTCTTTGTTTTCTGTGGGGTCTGCATTTTTGAATTTTTCAAATTGTTTCATCATAAACTTAACCCACATATCTTTATTTGCTATCTTACCATTTTTAAATATTGTTTCGCTAACTACATCTTTAATAAACTTATCACTTTCTTTTTCTTTATCCCAATTTCCTCTATCGTAAAACTTTAAAAATTTATCATATTTTCTTCCAACTCTATCACTAAAATCTTTTTGCAAGAAATCTATTCTTGAAGATTCTGTTAAAGAATTTTGAAAAACTCCAGAGAGTTCCATTAATCTATTTTTGTATGATTCGCTTATTAAAGACATTTTTGTTTTTATTCTGAAGACCAATTGTCATATTCACAATTATAAAAACCTGAATCATCAGAGTTATTTTCATTTGTGTTTTCGTTTAACTTTTCAGAAACAACATTTTCTGAATTTTCTTCCATGTTATTCTCTGAATTTTTCGGCTCCATTTTTAAATTCTGTTGGTAAATATAAATAGGTTTTTTTTGTATAAATCCATATTGTTTTTAAATAAAATTCATTATATTTACATTTAATAAATGGGTTCGACCGGTTTTGACAGTAAGAGCAGTTTATTTGTAAGCATACCGTGTGTTGTGAATATAACACGATAATCATAATTCTCAAAATTTTATCAGGCGAATCTTTCGCTCTTGCAGCTTAGTACTAGGTATTAAGTAGCAATGTTTCCTAGGTAGTTTTTATTTACTACGACCTTACGAAGCACCGAAAATGTAAATATAGTATCTTGGAGCTTCGATAAGATATGAAAATCAAGAAGATTAGATAAGCCGTTGGTTAGTTATTTTACCAAAGTTTATTGAAATTAAAAAATGACTAAGTATGTAGAAAGCTTATTTATTCCTTATTTGGACGAGGGTTCGAGTCCCTCCGAATCCACAAAAACCAGGCTTAACGGTCTGGTTTTTAAGTATTTGGATATTTTGTGGCTACAAACTGAGTAACTGCACTAGCCACTAGTGCAACTATTTCATTTGCATCTAATCCTGTAGCAGGGAAATCTATTTTTGTCATATCTCTATTGCAAAAACCATCATATGTTTGTCCAACAATTCCTGTAACAACCATTACAGTTTGGGTAAATGCTGTAGTTCCTTGTTTTGGAGAACCCATGTAGGTAAAATCTTTTAATTCGTATTGCATGTTTTATTTTTTTATATAAATATTAGTTTTTTTTATAAAGAGTTTTATGATACCACAAGTGAAGAAGAACTGTTAAAAGTATGAATAGTATATCCTCCACTTGTTGTTATTGAACCTCCCGTAGCAGAAACAGTGCCTGTTAAATATCGTATAATAACAATACCGCTTCCTCCATTTCCTCCTGGTATGTAGCCTCCGCCACCTCCACCACCACCGCCACCACGATTTGTAGTTCCTGCAGTTCCAGCGACTCCGCCACCACCAGCTCCACCACCACCAGCTCCACCTGCTCCGCCATTAGCGCTGTTTCCACCACCACCTCCACCGCCAGCATATTGAACAGCTCCTCCTGAGATACTTGAAGTTTTTCCGGAACCACCAATTCCGCCACCTGTTGCTGTTCCATTAGCTCCAACAGTAGAAGCTCCACCACCAGCTCCACCGCCATATTGTCCACTACCAGAAGTAAACGCACCTCCATTATTTCCTTGTCCAGCTACGCCAGTTCCGCCTACACCATTAGAAGTATACCCGGCTCCTCCACCAGAACCACCATTTTTAGCCTGACTATCTTGTCCACTTCCATCTATACCAGCCGAACCACCACCACCACCAAAGGCAGTTAATGTGATTGGCAATTGAGCTGTTGTGTTTCCACCGTTAGCTCCAGCCCACTTAATCGTTCCACTTGTAATACCTCCTGTTCCACCACTTCCTATTGCAATTGCATAAGTTCCAGGTAAAATATTTGAAATTGTTCCTGCTGAAAAACCGCCAGCTCCTCCACCGCCTCCACCGCCGTGACCATTTGCACCACCGCCTCCACCACCAACTAATAAATATTCAAGTTGATTTGCTGGTCGTTTCCAAAATGAAAATACAAATGGCATAATTTAAAAATTAGTTAATGCAGAACCATAAACAGCGTTTCCGCTTAATGAAATAAAGGTAAAAATATCTGTTTTTCCTGTTGTTGTTGTTATTGTGGGCACTGTACCTCCTGGCCAAAAAACAGTTGAACCTGAGAAAGAAAAATTAAATCCACTTCCTGTTGTGGGTTGCCTTACTGCTACAATTATTGTTTGACCACCTAATGCATTTGAAAAAGAAAAAGTTGTTGCAGCACTTATCTTCACATCAAAAACATTGTTTGTAGACCAATCAATTGTTTTTGTAGCTGTTACTTGTTCTGGTATTACTACATTATAAACTCTATCTCTAATGTTTAAACTTGGAACGTACACGGTGTTGTTAGAAGTTCCTGTTATTCCGTTTCCTCCAACAATAGCTGAATATAATCCAGATACTACATTATTATAGCCACCACCAATAAATGAATATTGACCTGTCGCTGAATTTCCTTTACCTCCAGATACAGTTGAGTGATTTGAATTTGCTAAATTATTTTGACCACCACCTACAAAAGAATAAGAGCCATATGCTGTATTGTTATTTCCTCCAGCAACAACTGAAGTATAAGCATTTGACTGATTGAAAGCTCCGCCACCTATAAATGAATGACCTCCAGTAGAATAATTACTTGCACCACCAACAACAACAGACCTATCTCCAGTGGCTTGGTTTGAAACACCGGCACCAACAAATGATTGTCCATATGTGGTCCCTCCTGCAGTATTACTGTTTCCTCCAACAACAACTGAAGCTGCGTATGTTGATGAATTATAAGCACCACCAACAACAATTCCGTAAATGGTACTAACTGAATTTTGTTTACCACCTACAACAGAAGAGAAATAACCTAAAGCTTGATTTCCAGAACCATTTCCAACAAATGAATGTAAACCAGAAGATGTATTGGACGCCCCACCAACAACAACAGAATGATTTGCGGAAGTAATATTGTTTAATCCATTACCAATAAATGAATAATTTCCTGATGCATAATTTCCAACTCCGCCGCCAATAAATGAATAACTTCCAACTGATTGGCCTGATATGCCTGCGACAACAATAGAACTATAATTTAAAGCTTTATTGAATCTACCTCCCCCTATAAACGAATCAGTTCCTGCAGCTCTATTATAAAGACCTCCAACAACTATTGACTGTAAACTTGTTCCAGAATTTCCTTGACCTCCTACAACTATAGACCTATTTCCATATGCTTTATTTCGATAACCTGTACCTATAAATGCGTAATTACCATAAGATTTATTTTGATTTCCATTTCCAATAAATGCATTATAAGATGATACTGCTTTATTGGTAAGCCCTCCAACGACAGTAGAGCCGTTTCCTGTTGCTCTATTGTTAATTCCTCCAACAACAATTGAATTTATTGTTAATGCTGAATTGTTATTCCCTCCAACTACAACTGAACGAGTTCCATATGCTATATTTAAAATACCGCCACCAATAAACGAATAATCTCCAGATGCTGTATTAGTATTTCCTCCTACAACAGCAGAACGTACTCCTGATGCTGTATTTAACAAACCTCCTACAACAGTAGTTCCTGGTACAGATGCAGTATTTGTATTACCTCCTACAACAACAGAGTGAGAACCTAAAGCTGAATTTAAATATCCGCCACCCACAAATGAATATGTTGTTGCTGTGTTTTGGTGACCTCCCGAAACAACAGAATAAGTTCCTGTTGATTTGTTTAATCTACCGCCTCCAATAAATGAAGTAGGACCAGAAGCTAAATTTAATGTGCCTCCAACTATTGCTGAAGAAGTTGTAGTAGCACTATTTAATAAACCCCCCGAAACTGTTGAATTTAATCCTAATGCTTTATTACTACTTCCGCCTCCAATAGTAGAATAATCATTTGTAGCGTTATTTCCTAAACCACCACCAATAGTAGAGCGTAATCCTGATGCTATATTTGATTGTCCTCCTCCAATAAATGAAGTAATTCCTGTTGATTGATTTCCATAACCACCACCAATAACTGAGCGAGTTCCATAAGCTGTATTTGATAGTCCACCTCCAACAAACGAGTAGTATCCAGAAGATGTGTTGTTACTTCCTCCTACTACACTAGAACCGTTGTTAGTAGATTGATTTCCTCCACCACCACCAACAAACGAATTAAAGCTAGTAGCATAATTTCCGCTACCTCCAACAACAACTGAATTATCCCCAGTTGCCTGATTTGAACTACCCCCT
>Ga0307376_10001171_pt1 | contig 29270 bp, 36 predicted proteins | sample TR2MG_FD_202536 | JGI IMG/M metagenome (GOLD analysis project Ga0307376, IMG submission 202536) | Soil microbial communities from Risofladan, Vaasa, Finland - TR-2 | ecosystem: Environmental > Terrestrial > Soil > Coastal area > Acid sulfate soil | place: Finland: Risofladan, Vaasa | collected...
GCTTTCTTTTTCTGCTGACTAGTTACAGGCTTAACACTAACAGGAATATCTCCTACAAATCCATCAATACCCGAAGAATCTTCTTTATCTGTGCTCCATCGATAATCTTGTTTTAAAATACTTGCCATCTTAATTAAAACAATTTCTTGAATTTTTAAACCTGAATAAGTTTGATTAATTATTAAATTTTCAACAAAAAGTTTTACATATTTTTTATATTTTCGAGTATCTACGCATGCCTCTTTAAGAGTAAAAAGAATAGTATTAGTAGCTTCTTGTATAGCTTTCGGATATTTAGATAAATACCATTTTTTCCATTCATTTAAATTTTCAAATTTACGATTTTTAAATAAACTATGCAACTTGCCAACATTACGAGAATGAGTGGCTCCAGACTGCTTATTAGCTTTATTAATAAAACCGTAAAAATATTTAGGATAATTTATCATCTTTTTTTCTAAAATTTTCTTTCCACTAATTCTTCTTCCTAACATTTCTTTAATTTCTTTACTGTCGATAATAATTTCCGCGAATTTATTAGTAGGTTTTCTCTTAAAATTACTTTTTTTAAGATTAATTCTCTTTATATTACTTATTTCAACTCTTCGCGATCTTCTTATAACATTTACTTTAGAACCACATTTTACTATCATAATTAATCTCCTATGCTAATATTTCTTTTATTTCAACATGAAGTTTTTCACCATCTTCTTCTTTTTCTATAGTAGGAGGTATCTCTACTCCTATAAAACCCCCAGCTATTCCTGCAATACTACACCATGCATTCCTCTCTCTCTCTGACGATAAAAGGAGTTTTGTATCAGAAGAATCTCCTGTTAATTTCTTATCTTTCCCCACATCATATTTAACACTAAAAACACCATTAATCCTCAATCTTTCAAAAGCATGTTGTAGATTCTGATTATAATGAGGAATATCTAAATGTTTAGATAATGCAAACATATTGGGAGATACTCCTTCAATCACCGAAATAACACAAGCAACTCCAAGACATCCCTCCCATTCTTCTTCCGTTAATTCATAATAATTATTTTTTTTATGAATGGGAGGAGTATACTCAACTCCAAAAAAACTTGACCAACTCTGCCCTTCTAATGCCTCATAATCTTCTACCATACAAATTGCTTTTAAAAGAGGTTCATATTTTTTCAGACCTTTAAAATTTCTTTTTTCCATTCTTTCACCTTTAAATATTAACTTTATTAACTATTTGTTGAAATTTCTTATCTTCATCAATAACACTAGCTATTAATTCTATATATCTTTTCCATACCTTTTTCTCATCAGGCTTGTTCGGTAAAACAGACTTATCACGCATTTTTTCTGCTGCTAAGACTGTCTCATCATGGATTTCTTCTAGTTCTTCTTTAGAATATTTTCCGTTTCTAATATCTAATAAAAGATCTTTATCAGGATTGGGAAATGTAATATTTCCAGTTTCCATAAGTTCTGTTAATTGTTTAACTAATCGAATGGAATGAGCTGCACTTTTACGACAAAATCCATATTTTTCAATATCTGCTTTTCTTTTAACCCCCAGTCCAGCCATAGAAGAAATACATTTTTTCTCATCTACAGAATCAAGAGTTTTAATAATTAAATCCATTTTTTCTTTATTAAGACTCCAATTATTACGAATATCATTTATAATTTCTTTTTTAGATTTATTTTGTTCTGCCGAAACTATACGAATTGCCATAGCCTTCCTCCATTCTCCTGCACTATAGCCCATAATACGTCCATAAATAGCATTACTAATAAGATCATCTTTAAGATTTAATATTTCTTTACCTCTCTCTGAACATTTAATAATATTTTTACCTGTAGAATAAAACAATTCCGTATTTTGAGGATCTCCTTTCAACACTAATTTTAAAAAATGTTTTACACTATAAATTTTAGTGTCTTCTCCCATTTCTCTGCTTTCAAAATGTTTTACCCCAATTAAATAAGAAAAAGGAGGGAAAACAAAACCACGTAAATCAAGATCTGAGTTGGGCGTGGACATTCCATAGAGATGACTCCCTGACTCACACAAAAAGTCAGGATTTTCAAGTGCTTCATCCATTAATTGTTCATCTTTCACTTTTTACCACTTTCTACTATTACTTCAATATTGTTGATTCGATAAAACAATTATATACTATTTATTTTCGCTTTCAAGACATTTCTTAAAATAAAATTTAATTTTCACCCAAATATTTGATCAATATCGGGAATTTCGTCTTCCATAACTTCAAGACGAAGAATGTCTTCTTCAGGGCTATTTTTATTTGGATGTAAAGTAAAAACAACCTGTGTTTTCATTTCTACTTTTTCATATCTTAATTCTACATCTTTTATGTTGTTTTCTATTGTAGGTGCTTCTGTTAAGCTCGTAGCAAAAATAATCTTCTTTTTGCCGAATTGCACCTTATTTATGATAGAATAAATATCTTCCATGGATATTCTTTTCCTTCTTTTCCTTTTTCCCTTTTTTTTAGTAGCTTTCTTCTTTACTGCCTTTTTTTTAGTAGCTTTCTTAGTAACTTTTCTCTTTTTAGATTTTACTGTTTTCTTTTTCGCTTTAACAGTCTTTTTCTTTATTTTTTTCGTTTTAATAGTCTTTTTCTTTATTTTTTTCACTTATTCTCCTAATCCTTCACAATTATCAGATCTTGCCTTCATTTTTTCTTCTTTAACCATTTCATCTAGTTTTTGTTTTGCAGGAGTTTTTTTCATACAAACATATCCTATTTGGGACAAAGAAATATACCGACATGTTTTTTCTAGTTGCTCAATTTTACAAACAGAATTTAAATGAGCTTTAGGAATTTTCCTTTTATCATCTAATAAATACTCACCTAATTGATTGTTAAAATCTACTCCATACATTATATCTTAAATATCTCCAAATATTTTTTTCTATTTCTCTTTTTAGGATTTAATTGCTGTATAACATCCGATAATTTTCGTCTTGGCCATAATTTATTTTTACTACAATTATAAATCGGCACAGGAGAAATTTCTCTTAACCAGAGCATAGCTTCTTTACACATATCTAATGTGTATGGTTTATGATCCTTATTTTTTCCATAAAAATCTGTTTTTTTACCCACTCCATACTCACAATCTGTTCCTACTAAAACAATACTAGAACAACCTAAATTTATAGCAATTTGACACGCTAAAGCAGTCGTATTCCCAGTCCCATATAAATTTTCCATATCTTCTATCATTCTAAATCCACTTTGTTTTACTTTAAAATTAAGGAAAAGATTTCTTGGATCACTAATATGACTACATACTTTTATAGATTTTTGTCTAATTAATTTTTTTTTCTCACTAATCCACATCTGTATATCTTGCCATATCAAAACAGTTGGTTCATAAATATAAAATATTCTATTAACCCCTATCGTAAAATATTTATTTAAGAGTTGCAAATCTTCATGAACTATGCTCGGAGCGTTACCAAGTATAAAAACTATTTCTCCTTTTAATAAATTATTCCAAGATCGGAGAGACCTATACCTTAATTTATCATTTATTTTAATATTGGTCAAAGGCAAAACAGAAAAACTTATTTTTCCTCTTCTTTTATTAGCCCTCATAACAGGTTTAACAGGTTTGATTTTAGAAATTTCTTCTATCTTCTTTTTTTTCCCAGTCCTTTGAGAAATTTTTAATTTAGATTTTGTTATTTTTTTTCTATTTAAATGCATTATTTATTGATCTATTATATATGATAGATAATTTGTTCTCTTTATTATTTAGATTTCCCCGAACTCTAATCTTAACATTGTTATCTATATAATCTATATAATCCAATTTACAAACAAAAATATTATTTTTTATTTTATTTTTCTCCAACAACTATAGTATATTTACTATTTATCAAAATATTATTACCATCTATTCTCATATCATAAGCCTCTTTAACTTCTTTAGGAGCATCTATATGCATTTTTAAAATAATATTTATTTTATCTTGAGACAATCCAGAATTTACTATCCAGTTATTAATACTAAAATTAGGCATAGAAAAGAAAAATGATTTTATTTTTAAAAATCCTACTTTATCTAAATACTCTTCTAATTGACCAGGTATAAAAGTAACCCTATCTTCTTTATAACTGAACATATCAGAAAACCATCTTATAACTAGATCAGAACTAGAAGGAGGAACAGCCTCTGCTATTATCATTTTTCCACCAACTTTTAAACAATTATAACACCTATAAAAAGCATGTTCTATATCTTTCAAAATATGATGAAACACCATTCTAGCTATTATTCTATCAAAAACCATTTTGTCAAACAAAGGTTTTCTAATGTCCCACTTAATAAAAGATATTTCATTCCAATTCCCTTTATTTAACATTTGATTAGATATATCTAAAGCAAAAACTGACGAAACCTTATTTTTAATATTAACAGCTACTACACCTGTACCTGAACCTACATCTAAAACCAAATGATCTTTACTTAACTCAGAACAATCAATTAAATTATTTATATATTTTTTATTTATCGTCCATTCTAAATTGTTGTAATTTTCAGAACGTTGCTCCCAATATCGTTCAATTTTTGATGTCATTATTTTCCTTTATTAAATATTCAACCATTTTTAAATCAAATTTACTATCTATATCGATAGATTTTTCATAAGGCATAATATAGGCATAAGTATTTTGCTTATAATAATTTTTCTTTTCATAAAAAATATTCCATTTCCCTATATATATTGCCCCATTTAAATAATAAGTGCCACCACAACTCTGTCTATTTGTTCCATATATCCCATAACTAAAATTTTTCATTGAAAGATCTTTGGATAAAGAAGCTGACCACTGCATATTAATAGGAGACTCTCCAACAGAAACCACCATATCTCCATTTTTCTCAAATATTAAATCAACAGCTTTTTCAATATCAAAATATTTTACTAATGGAGAAGTAGGCTGAAGCAAACAAACATAATCATATTTTTTATCATGTTTCTCAATATATTGCAAAGCATGAACTATAGTATCTTCCACTTTTGAATCATCAGTTGCTAAATAAGAAGGTCTTATAAATGGAATTTCCGCATTATATTCTTCAGCAATTTGAGCTATCTGTTTAGAATCTGTTGACACTATAATTTTATCAAAAATTTTTGATTCCATAGCAGCAATAATAACATAAGAAATTAAGGGAGACCCATTTAAATCTACTATATTTTTATTAATAATACCTTTAGAACCTTCTCTTGCTGGTATTATACATAAAAACGACTTATTTTTTTTCATATTATATTTTATACACTTTCTTTATTAATTTTAATTGTTTTTTCTTTATTGTGTCTCTCCTTAAATATAGAAAATTATTCCAATAAGGATTTTTTCTATCTAATGTCTTAGCTAAATAAAAACCCTCTTTCTTCAAAAACTTATTAACTTCTTCAAACAATGTAATACCTTTATAAAATGGTTGAAAATTCAACTCCGTATGAATCCCAACAATATCATCTAAATAACTCCCCATGCTCTTAAGAACCTGAAAATCAGCTCCTTGAGTATCTATTTTTATAAAATCAAAACTAATATCTAATTTATCTAAAATGGAATCTAATCTGAGGCATTCCACTTTAGTTATATCTACTATCTTCATCCTTTTATTTTTCTCTTCATTAGTAGATCTTTTTCCAGATCTATATATATATTTATGCAAATCTGGCTCAAACAAAGAAGAACATTGTCCTTTGTGACAAATGTAAAATTTAAATTTTCCTTCTTTGTCGTATATAGCGCAATTATAGTTTAATACTTGTATTTCTTCTGAAAAATTATCAAAAAAACTTCCCTCTTTTTTATCATCTCGAGGCTCACAACCTAGCACACACTTTAGATATTGTTTATTCTTTTTCCAATGACGCACAAAGGGATTAACACAGCCTACATCTATATAATTAATTATACGTTGTTTTGTCATTCACAAACCATTTACATTAAAAATTTCTATTTTTTCTTATAACTATTTTTATTTCTCCACCCCTCTGGCTTTTCTAGTTTTTTTAAACTAATCGGAGTTTTCCAATCTTTATATAAAAAACTAAGATACTTTTCAGCGGGAGAAGGAACTCTAAAAATTCCCCCCTTAAATTTTATAGTTCCATATTCCTCAAAATATTTACGAGGATGTTTAAAACTGTTAGAAAGACGATATCTATTATTTTTATAATTTTCATCTAGAAATAAAGCTTCTAAAGAATTTTTATGTTTAAATCTATGAAGATTAATTTTTGTTCCTATTTTTTTAGGAATGATTCTAAAAATAAATCCTTTTTCAATAAAACTTTCTTTTATATCATAAATTTTTGGTAAAAAATCTTCTTCATAAACGGCTATATTTATATTGTCATCCCACGCTAAAAAATCATTGTCTCTTATTGCTCCTAATAATGTTCCAAAAATTAACCAGAATTCTATATCGTGCTTATTCAGAATCTCTTTAATATCCAATAGATCTTTCTCATATTCTTCTTTTTTTATATCTGTTTTTAAATCTATTTTACAAAAATTTTTCTGTATTTTATCCCATTCCTCATGAGAAATTTCACTCAATTTTTTTATTTCTTTATAATTCATATAAATATCTTTCTTATAATTTATTCCAATTGATCTGATTTATTTTTATACTATCTGTCGAAGAATAAAATTTAGTCTTACAAAATTCTTTTGCCATCTCTTCCATGTGATATATCATTAATTTAGAAACAAGACTAGCATCCTTATTCTCTCGGACATGCCCTGGCTCCCAATTGTATTTCACATAAGATAAATTTTTAAAAGCATCTATACCAAATATATAAATATTTTCAGGGAGACTCTCTACAAGACACAAGTCCAAAGCATATATCCCAGTTGTTGGCCAATACCTTGAGCGTCTATTCTTTTCTACTCCTCTTTCAATTTCTTTTTTAAAATTTTTCTCTATAAAAATATTCATATCTTTATAATTATCATATTCTTTCATATATTTATAAATAATTTTCCTATCCACCAAAGGGTACCCTCTATTTTTCATATAATCTGGTAAAAATTCTATCTTAAAATTTTTAAACTTCTCTAAAATACCTTTTTTATATTTTTTTGTAGAAACTAATTGATGAGGATGATACATCGTTTGTATTCTAACAATATTCAATTTTTTATAATATCCATTCCTCAGAGGCCTATCTGTTCTAGAAATAAGATGAATAATTTTTTTATCTTTAAAATATTTAACTCCAATTTTTTTTATTTCTTTATAAAAATTACCAACAATATAAATTGTTTCAAATAAATCGCTAAATTTTTTAAATTTTCTCAGACTCCCTCCCCTCCCTAAAACAGCAATATTTTCAACTCTCATCTATACCTTCTTTCTCATATATCCAATATAACATTTTTTACAAATTTCCCCCCCGTAACCGCCTTCCCTCATATTCTTTCTTAAACTTTTAGCTTTGCCATAATTCCATATATCATATATAGAATCCTTATATATATTCCCTACAATTAAGTTTCCTCCAAACATACTGCAACAAGGGGCAACATTCCCATTATTAAAAATAAATAATCTTTGATATGGTTCGGTGCATGCATCTGGTCTATATCCTTCTACCCTATACTTTTTTTCTATCTCCTCATATCTATTAGTTCCAATAAATGGATTGTAAAAATAAGAAAAAGAAACTAAATCAACCTTATCTTCCCACATTTTCTTAAACTGAGAAGCCTCGGCAAAATTTATTTTATTTCTATAGAAAGAAAGTCTCACTAATGGAAAAACAGATTTATATTTTTTCTTAATTTCTAATAATTCATAAATATTTTTAACAACCCTATCATAATCTCCTCCAACTCGAATTTTATCATAAGTCTCTTTTGTAGCTGCATCTAATGAAAAAGAAATATTTGTTAATCCTGACTTAACTATTTCTTCTAATAATTTATTTGTTAACAAAGTCCCATTAGTATGTAACAAAATATGCAAAATATTTTTTTCTTTAGTATATTCAATACATCTAATTATATCTTTGTATAAAAATGGCTCATTTTCCCCATTTAACTCTATAGAGCATAATCCATATTTAACTCCTTCATCTATTATTTCACAAAACTTATTAAATGAAATATTTTTATTAGGATCAACTTTATATGGCCAGTCCTTAAAAGACAAACTATGTAGACAAGCTGGACATCTTAAATTACATCCAAAATTTAATTCAAAATTTAAGTGCAAAGGATAATCCAACTCTATTTCACCTTTCCCAGCCTTATCCCATTTTTCCCTGTACTTTTTAAATTTAAAACCTTTTTCTTCGATCAATATCTCATATATATCTTTTTTATTCATATAAATACCATTTCTTTTAAATTACCCATTATACTTATACCATTGTTCTTTCGACAACATCCTATTCTTGCGACAACCTTCATACAAATACTTTCTCTCTTTGTCAGTAGTAGGTTCTACCCATTTTTGTTGATTAGGATCTTTCTCTATTTTTAAAACTTCTGAATTATAGAATTCTTCATAAATAGTAGGAGTGATAATTTCAAATCCAAAACCATATTTTTGTTTTCCATATTTATAAAGCTCTCGTAAGGTTTTATATTTTAACCAATCTCTTCTTCTGCCATAATCATAGGTAAAACCATCAGTATATCCTTCTCCATAACAATGCTGCCTTTCTTTCTTTTCTTCATAATCTTTTTTAGAATATAAAGAATAACCATCGCTTCCTATCAAAGTTATTTTATTAGCACCATGTATATATGACCAAAATATTGCCTTAGTTGAAATGTCCCCAAAACATCCTCTCATTTTACCTTTTTTCACAGTCATACGACACCTTTTATATTGATGAGATCTTTCATCATCAGAACCGAACTTCCACCCCCTAGGCTCACAACCAAACATTTGATAAACTCCCTTCCAATATTTTTTTATTATTTTTTTTTCAAAATAATGAGGAAACATTAAATTAGAATCTTTATCTACCAAATGATAAAATTTTCTCCATCTCTTAGCCGATCCCCAAAAATGAATATCTGGTTTTATAATATGCATTATATTATTTGTACCTATTATAACCGGATTTACATCTTTAATAAATTTTTCTATTTTATTCCAATATTTTGAAACAGTCGATCCAGCAGCTACAATTAAAACCTGTTTATTTTTAATATTTATCATTGACTTCCTATATTAAATTACCCATTATACTTATACCATTGTTCTTTCGACAACATCCTATTCTTGCGACAACCTTCATACAAATACTTTCTCTCTTTGTCAGTAGTAGGTTCTACCCATTTTTGTTGATTAGGATCTTTCTCTATTTTTAAAACTTCTGAATTATAGAATTCTTCATAAATAGTAGGAGTGATAATTTCAAATCCAAAACCATATTTTTGTTTTCCATATTTATAAAGCTCTCGTAAGGTTTTATATTTTAACCAATCTCTTCTTCTGCCATAATCATAGGTAAAACCATCAGTATATCCTTCTCCATAACAATGCTGCCTTTCTTTCTTTTCTTCATAATCTTTTTTAGAATATAAAGAATAACCATCGCTTCCTATCAAAGTTATTTTATTAGCACCATGTATATATGACCAAAATATTGCCTTAGTTGAAATGTCCCCAAAACATCCTCTCATTTTACCTTTTTTCACAGTCATACGACACCTTTTATATTGATGAGATCTTTCATCATCAGAACCGAACTTCCACCCCCTAGGCTCACAACCAAACATTTGATAAACTCCCTTCCAATATTTTTTTATTATTTTTTTTTCAAAATAATGAGGAAACATTAAATTAGAATCTTTATCTACCAAATGATAAAATTTTCTCCATCTCTTAGCCGATCCCCAAAAATGAATATCTGGTTTTATAATATGCATTATATTATTTGTACCTATTATAACCGGATTTACATCTTTAATAAATTTTTCTATTTTATTCCAATATTTTGAAACAGTCGATCCAGCAGCTACAATTAAAACCTGTTTATTTTTAATATTTATCATTAGTTAATCTGTTTAAAGACCTTAAACACTTATCGCAAATAACCATTTTATTTTGTCTAATTTTTAATCTTAATTCTCTCATCTCACAACTATTCCATGTATCATATATCGAATTTTCATAAATATTCCCAATAATTATTTCTCCTGCAAAAAAAGAGCAACAAGGACAAATATTCCCATTATTTTGAATAAGAAGCCTAACATTCGGCTCACTACATTTAAAAAATATTTCATTGTTTATTCTATATTTTTTTTCTATCTTCCCATAATTAGACATGCCAATAAAGGGATTACAAAAATAAGAAGTGGAATAAAAATCAACTTTATCATCCCAAAAATTTAAAAAATCAGGAAGCTCATGAACATTAACTTTATTTACAGAAAAAGAAATTTTTGTCAAAGGAAATTGTTTATTTTTTTCTTTTTTAATTTCTAAAAAACGTAAAACATTACTTATAACCCTATTATAATTTCCTTTTATTCTGATTTTCGAATAAGTTTCTTTAGTAAAAGCATCTATTGAAAATATAATAAGACTTAACCCACTTTCTATTAATTTTTCTGATATAGATTCCGTAAGTAATAATCCATTTGTATGCATCGATATAAGTAAAACCCCTTTTCTATAAGCATACCCAATATATTTAAAAATATCATTTTTCAAAAGAGGCTCATTAATACCATTTAACTCTATAGAGCATAATCCATATTTAGCTCCTTCGTCTATTATTTCACAAAACTTATTAAATGAAATATTTTTATTAGGATCAACTTTATATGGCCAGTCCTTAAAAGACAAACTATGTAGACAAGCTGGACATCTTAAATTACATCCAAAATTTAATTCAAAATTTAAGTGCAAAGGATAATTAGAAATTTCTCCTTTTGTCTCAGATGCTATCCATTTTTTTCTAAATTCAGCTATTTTAGAACCTTTAAAACCGTATTTATTTTCTATAATATTATAAAACTCACTCTGTTCTTTCATGATTTTATTCCATTTCCCACTCTGTATCAATATCTATTAGCTTAAACCCATTTTTAGTACAGTAGAAATTATACTTATAAGGATTTAAGATATCAAATGATGAGCTATATTCAGTTGTCTTTCCTTTTCTATATATTTTATGTTTATTACATACCTTTTTTACATACTTAACCCATTTTAAAACTTCATCATGATTATAAATTATTTTTTCTGGTACTACTTTTTCTACAATAATTCCATACCCCTCCATTAATACATGATTAAAAATAGAATGTCTATCTTTAATTTTAATAATAGATTTAAAAATAGATAACGGAGCAGAACAAATATTATATCCAGAAAGTATTTTATATATATTATATAAATGATTAATTTTCTGTTCATCGCATGTTAGATATAGAGGTTCTTTCCGATATATCCCATATAAATTCATTCCTAAAACACTATCTATTTCTGAGTACGTTTTAAATTCATTTTTTTTCTTAAAATATTTTACAATCCCATTTTTATCTGATAGAGACCTAATAAAAACTTTAAATCCTAATGATATTTTTATATTAGATATAAAAATACAATTTTTACCTGCCTCAAAATAATTATTTTTTGGATATTTTAAACAAAATTTTTTATTTTTCTTTTTATTTCCATTTTTAATTCTATCATCATATCTGTTAAACCATTCAGTATAATAATATTTTTTTTTATCAAATATTAAAATTCTTTTACTTCCATTTTTCCAAAAACTTTCTATTATAAGATCATACGTTTTCATAAAATTTCTTTAAGCTTAAACATAGGACGATAACCAGCATCATTAGTATATCCCAAAAAATCAACATCTTTGAAATATAAATTTTTATATATAAGTTTTTTTAGCTTTTCTCGATTTTTTCTCAATTTTACTTTATTATTATTAGGATGCCCTTCAAAATAACAAATTCCATCACAATAATAATTTATTATATCCCATAAATTATTTTCATACCCCTTTATATGCCTTATAACTGATAAAGAAAATACTATATCAAATTTTTCTTCCCCTATTATTTTTTTCAACTTTAACAATCCATCTTTAATATCAAAAACATATAACTCAACATTAATATCATTCTCCTTACAGTATTCTTTAGCTACTTTTATCGTTCCTTTTTTAAAATCAAATCCTACTGCTCTCTTTGCTCCTTGCCTAATAGCATCTATACATACAACCCCCATACTACATCCAATATCTAATACCGATTTATCTTTAAATATTGGAATTCCCATAACTTCATATCTATGAACCATATCTCTTTTCCCTTTTATATCTTCTAAAGACTGATATATCATTTTTTTTTGTCCAAAAGGAAATTGAGCATTTTTAATTATTTTTTCTCGTAAATTTTTATTCATAATTATTCCTATCAAATCAATTATTATTTTTTCCTACCAATAAAAACATAATGAAAACTACTACCCTCTCTTAGTAAATAATCATAGTAACCTATAAAATAAGGTTCAAACATTTCAAATTTTCTTACCATATCTTCTGCATCCTTTGTGAAATTTATATAACTTTCTTCATTAAGTCTTCCTGATAAAACTATTCTATGACGACCATCCCTCATATCTTCTTTAATGTTATCATAGTAATAATTTTTTTTCCCCATCATCGTAAAAAATACAATTCCATTTTTATTTAACTTATTATCCATTTGCCTTAAAGTTATTTTCATTTCTTTATCAGAAAGATAATAGAGAGATTGATTAGAAAAAATAATATCAAAATTAACATCAAAAATATTACTAATATCTTCTCCATGTTTTATAACTTCAAAATTACCATCTTTCATTCTATTCATAGCAATTTTAATAGACTCTTCAGAAACATCAACTCCATATGTATTAAATCCTCTAGAAGCAAAAAATAAAGGATGAGTTCCATTGCCGCAACCAAAATCCAAAATGTTCTTTCCTTTAGATCCATCAATACCAAATTCTTTTTTTAAAAAATGCTCGTAAAATCTAATAACATGCCCTTCCGGATACATTACTCCATATCCATTTATATATTTTTCTTCATAAGCTAATGTTGAATTCATAATTTTCCTTTCTTATAAATTTCTAAAAATATTTTTGCAATATTCTTCTAAAAAAACAGCATCAGTTCCAATAGATATAATCTTATAACCCTCATCAAGAGCTTTTTTTATATTTTTCCTATTAGGTCTAACTATATGCAAACCAGTAGGAATAGAATGATTGTATGATTTTGAAATATAAGTGTTTAGTGCATTTTTATATTTGTCATTTTCAAAATCTCCTAAAACTCCTAGTGACCCTGACAAATCATAAGGACCTATAAAAGTTCCATCTATTCCATTAACATCTAAAATAGAATCTAATTCATTTATGGCATTAATGTGCTCTATTTGAATAACTATTGATATTTCATCATTAGCAGTTTTAATATAATTATCAAAATCAGAACCATAAGAGTTGGCACGACTATATCCAAAACTTCTATTTCCCAATGGGGCATACAATGCCTCTGATACTGCTTCAAGTGCCTCAGAACCTCTATTTACCATAGGTATCACCAAACCCTTAGCCCCAGCATCCAAGACCCTATGAATCCACATGCTATCATTTTTAGGAATCCGAACAATGGGAGTAATATCATAATTTTCAATCGTCCTAATCAAATTGGTCATAGATTCTATACCTATAGCCCCATGCTCCATATCTATACAAATCCAATCTAATTTTTTGTAAGAATTATTAGCAATTATTTCAATAATAGATGGATGAGAAATTTGAATCCAAGATCCAAATGATGCTTTATTATTTTTCAATGATTCTTTTAATTTATTCAAAATCTTTATCCGTAACAACACCTTCTGGAATTTCTCCATTAAGTAGTTTTATACAATTCTCAACTGCTCCCAACTCCATCAAATATCTAGAACGCGTATCAGATGAAGCCATATGAGCAGTTAAAAGCACATTATCAAATTCAGTTAACACTCCCTCATAAGGTTCTTTTTCAAATACATCTAATGCCGCCCCAGCCAAATGCTTATTCTCAATACATGATTCTAAATCTCTTTCATTCAAAACTGACCCTCTTGAAGTATTTATTAAATAAGATCCCTCTTTCATCCTGCTCAATAAATCCATCCCTACAAAATGATAATTTTTTTTACTCAAAGGAATATGAATAGAAACTAAATCACTTTCTTTAAATAGAGTAGCATGATCAACCCATGTAACTCTTTCTATATTCTTATCCGGATTAATATCACATGCTATTATATTCGCTCCAAAAGGCTTTAATCTATTAATCACTCTTCCACCAATCCTTCCAACTCCTAATATCCCTATTTTTATCTGCTTGATTGAAAGTCCTGTAATTCTTTCCCATCTTCCATCTTTAACTGATTTATTGGAAATATAAAGCCCTCTCAATAAATTAAAAATCTGAGCAACTGTTAAATCTGCCACAGCATCAGAAGGAGCCTCTGGAGTATTCGCGATTAATATATTCTTCTTCTTACATGCCTCATAATCCACATTATCAAGACCTATTCCAGCTCTAGAAATAACTTTTAAATTATCAGCATATTCAATAGTTTCTTTAGTATATGGCTCTGTCCCAGCAATAACGGCGTCCATGCCTATTAGCATTTCTTTTACTTCATCTCCTTTTAATCTCCTACCTAATGAACTATACTTAAGATTCCATCCAGTTTCTTCTAACAATTTTACTGGTTTATCTCCGCATTGTCCAAATGGATAAGTAACTATTAATATATTCATATCATTTTGTATCCGTTACAATCAATAATATTCCTATTATTATCAATACTTTGTTCATTATCCCTATAATATTTTTTTATTAACTTTATAATTCTATTTCTATCATCTGGAGTATCAACACTTATACTATCATGTTCAGTGTACCTCATATGAACTTCTATATCATTCTCTATAAGGCGATTTAACCCAATCCCCTCTGTATTCTCTAATGAAGTCTGTTTTAAATTTGTATATAATTTTAACATTTCTTTACTAAAAACATATACTCCTATCTGTTTAAAAATAATAACTTCATCATTTGTTCTTTTCGTTTTATAATCATGATAAGGAATAGAATATCTTGAGAAATAGATAGCTTTTTTATTCCGAGAAACAACAACTTTAACAGCATTACTATCATATCTATCATATTGATCATGAACTTCTGTATAAAAATTAATAATAGAAGGAGTTAAATCTGTATTGAACGTATCTACATTAAATAATGGCTCGTCACCTTGAATGATAATATATTTATCTACTCCTATCCCATCTGCCTCTATAATACTTGCTGCTTCTGATGCCCTGTCTATGCAATCAGTATGAGTATCTTTTGTCATAATATTCGGGATGCCAAGATTATTACATTTATCTCCTATTTCTTTACTATCAGTTGCCACAAAAACTTTTTCCCATTTGTCCCATTTTATAACTGATTCATAAACTCTTTGAATCATTGGTTTCCCTAAAATATCACATAATGGCTTACCGGGAAAACGAGATGATTGATACCTTGATGGTATAATTCCTATATATTTTTCCATTTTTAACTCCTTAAGTTTTTCATATCTACAATATTATATTGACTTTATTTTTTAATATTATATACAAACGATTTCCAGAATAAGATCTTACCTCAAGTGATGGTTGGAACTTTGGATTACCTACAAAAAAATCTTTAATCCTATCTATTTTATCAGTTATAATTACATCACAATATATCTCACATAATTTCATTAATTTAATAAAATTTTTAGAGGAAAATTTTTCTTTCCCAATCGTTTTATGATTAAATATAGCATTTATTTCATGTTTCTCAAAAAACTTTTCATCTAAATCAAAAGCAGACATTAGCATGAAAGATGTATTTTTTGATTTTACTATTTCTTTAAATTTATTTGCACTTTTAATTGATCTTTCTGATATATCTATACCCAAAACAGATTTAGCATATGATGACATAACAGTAGCATAATATCCTATATGCGTACCTATATCGATCACATTTTTATCTTCAAAATTTATAAAAGCATCATTAAATCTATTGTACTCTTTTAATGTCCTTGCATGCCTATAATATCTTGTTTTAAACATAAAACTACCATTACGTTGTAATCTTCTTAATGAACTCTCTAAATACTCCATTGAATATTTTTGCTTTTTTATCATTTCAACTCCTTAAATTTTTATTTTATTAATCCGACACCAACTTTGAACTTTGGATGCCAGATACCATACATATCTTTTTCAAAAAACTGTGGGTTATACCATGAATCTACTATCTCCCAAAATTCCCTGATATCCATACGAATAAAATCACAGAATGCATTAACTATACCCTGATCTAAAACTCCATCATGCTTCTCAACAAGAGGAATCATTTCTTCTCTAGTGGCTAAACCATATCTAATCCATTTAGATGCATAATCAGTTGCACTAGTATGTCCGAATTTCGGATATTTCAACCATGGATGAAGCAAGTAGCTAAGAGAATCAATTTGATCATACTGCTCAAAAGTTCCCTCTCTAATATATTCATGTTGCAAATCGTTGAATCCCATCTTTTTAGCAAACTCATAATTCGAGTTGCTGTTCCAAGGAGTAAAATAACTTAAATAAACAGGATCTAGTCCATGAGCCTCGCACTCTTCTAAAGATGGTTGCCTGGCGGATTCTAATTCCTTTTCCGTGATAGTCCCATCAGCTAACCACCTATCCCACTCTGGCTTAACAACATCATTAGATGCCTGCATCATAGCAGAAGGAGTCTCTTCGTCAAATTCCCCTCCATAAGTATAGTTAATATCTTCTCCATAAACTAACAAATGCAATCCAAGTTGCATAGTCATACGATATGGATAAGCATATATTAACGAATCTACATACCACGTAGGAGATCCAATATCAATAAAAGCTTTTCTAGCCATCTTTCTAGCCACATTTACGTTAGGAATAGATGTTATAATATCACAACTAAATGCATCAGAGATATTTAACAAGTTTTTTTTACCTGTCTCTGTCCACTCTATATTGGATATGCTTAAAAGCACAGGATTCATCCCCATAACCTCCTTTATATACCAAACTTGAAAATGCGAATCCTTGCCTCCAGACACAGCTATAGCACAGTCATATCCCTTACCATACTTGCCTCTATATTTACCACATAGAACTTCTAACTCTTTCTTACGAGAGTCCCAGTCAACGATCTTTTGTTTTTCATAATTAATACATGGAGAGCAGACCCCCTCAACAAATATAATTCCAGGTCTTGTGTCTGGCATTAAACATTTCTTACAATATTTCATAATTTTTTCCCATATAATTTTAACCAATCTTTCATTTGATGAACTTGCCATACATAATCAACATCAAGACCCAGTTTTTGCTGTAATGGATAAATCTTATGCCCCATCCATTTTTGAGGAAGAAGCCCACTTTTTATATTTTCGATACAACGAGTTTTTACTATAGAAGCCCCCATATCCGCAAACCAACAATCTCCCTGGCTATCTCTATCGCAATTAAAATCGTCCATATTATCAAATTTATCAAATAGAACAAACGGATGCAATAAACCATCTTCTCCTATTTTTCTTGCCCGAATCGGGCTCCACATGTTATACTTAGAAACAGTTATCGCTGAATCTATATCAGGATTATTTCTCAAAATTTTTATTCCTCTTGATAATGTTTTATAAGTTATACATGGAGCGTTACACATAAGTAATACTACTATATCAATCGTTTCATTCGGATTTCTTTCTTTAATAATATCAAGAGCATGCACAAATACATCTTCTGATAATGCCTCATCTGTGGCCAAATAAGAAGGTCTATTAATAACTTCTATATTAAAATTTATAGCCATATCTATAAGCTTATCATCATCTGTAGAAATATATCTTTTATCTATCTCTCTACATTTTACCGCAGCTTCCATTGGATAATAAGATAAAACATTATCTCCTAATTTACAAAAATGTTTATTAGGAAAACCTTTACTATTTTTTCTCCCAGTTAATAAAGAAACTATCATAAAATTATTTCTTTCTTGAAAATTTATTTCCAATACTTTGATTTTTTTATAAATCTATTCTTTTCCCAATTTTTAATGTTTTTTTTCTCTTCCATCGATGGCTCTCTACCATGATACTTTTCTTTTATTTCTAAAAAAGTGGAGTTATAAAATCTTTTAAAAACTGTTGGTGTCATGATCTCAAATCCAAAACCATATTTTTTCTTACCAAAATCATATAACAATTTTAAATTTTCATAGTAACTTATATCTTTCCTTCTTCCGAATTTATATGTTTGACCATCAGTAAATCCTTCTCCATAACAATGTTGTGCAAATTTTTCTAACTCAAGCTCTTTTTCAGAATAATAAGTATACCCGTCCATCCCGACTATACTTATTTTAGATGCTTTATTTTGATATGCCCAAAAAATAGCAGTCATTGCTGTATTTTTAAAACATTTATAAATATTATCATATTCCCTTTTATCATACCCCGGTGGCCTTTCATCAGTTTTATAAATTTTATATTCTTTATCCCAATATTTCTTAATTAATTTTTTAGGAAAACCTGGAGAAAAAATTAAAACAGAACTATCATTAACATATTTACCATATTTTCTCCATCTATGACCCGATCCCCAAAAATGATAGTCAGGGACAAATACATTGCTCATATGATTTATCCCAATAAGTATAATTTTATTATTATTTATAAACTGTTGAATATTTTTTTCATATTTTTTAATACTACTTCCAGCCCCAACTATTAATACATGAGCTTTTTTTATTTTTTCCATTGTTACTCTCTTTTAATCAATTATAATTATAATATTATAAAATTTGTATCATTTATTAATTCTCTTCCATAATCTTTTTCAAAATATCGTCACAAATTATTCTTTTATCTTCATTGCATAAATTTTTAAAAAAATAAAATTCTTTCTTATTGTCATGAGCAGCATATACATTAGACGCTTTTGATAAATAGTTTTCCATATAATCTTTATAATAATACTTTTTTCTTTTTTCTGAAAAGAAAATATTATAAAAAGTAAAACCGGTAATATACAGTTCTATAAATTCATATTCCAACAAATCAAAAATTGTAACCATACCAGAAGTTATTTTTTTCTTTGTCCCAATCTTAGAAACAACATTTTTAAATTTAGAAGAACTTACCATTCGTTTTTGAATCTTTTTATCTATCTTAGAAAAAACTGGCTTTAAAAAACCACTTTTATGATGGCCTGTTCCAATAATCCATTTTATATTAGAATTTTCAATCTTTTTTCTCGAAAGAATATCCTTTGTAAAAAAATAATCTCCTAACGAGCAATATAAAACATCGGTCCTTCTCCCAATATCTATTTGTTTTTTTTCTGAAATTATAAAACCATTATTAATCCTAATAACTATATCATAAGATTCTATTAAATCTTTTTGGTTAGTATGTTTTGTGTGCCAGGATGGTCCTACCAAAACAACTTTCTTCCCTTTTAAATATTCCCCATATTTTTTATCTTTTGAGCTCAAAATAAATCCTTTCTACAATATTGCAGAATTATAAAAATCTTTATAGACAGTAGGCGTTATAATTTCAAATTCAACACCATAATTTTTTAATGATTTTAATGTTTTATATATATCGTCATCTTTTTTATCACAAAAATAATAAAATTTTTCGCTATTCTTGGTTCCATGAGAATTGGCAGAGATATCCGTAAACCCTTTTCCATAACAATGTTGACTACCTATTTTATTTTTTAAACTATCTTTAGAATAAAAAGTATATCCGTCCATACCAACAATACTGATTTTAAAAGCTTTATTTACATGTGCCCAAAAAATCATTAAGGATCCCATAGTTCTAAAAACTCCCTGATAAATTCCTTTTTTATGATCATATTTAACTTCTCCCATGCCATATTTATTAGATTTAGGATTTTCATATGATTTTTTCCACTTCTTTTGAGTATATTTTATAACATCATATGGGCCCTTCCAATATTTTTTGATTATCTTAGGAGAGATATACTGACCAAAAATTAAATTAGATTTTTTACTGACACAGCTCCCATATCTTAAATATCTCCTAGAATCTCCCCAAAAATGATAATCTGGAATAAAAAAATCATTAATATAGTTACATCCCAAAGTAACTACTTTATTATTTTTTACGAATTTTTCTATTTCATTTTTATGCTCATTAATACTATAACCAGCACAAATAATTAAAACATGTTTATTCTTTATATTCTTTATATTCTTTATATTCTTTATATTCTTTATATTCTTTATATTCTTTATATTCTTTATATTCTTTATATTCTTTATATTCTTAATGCTCTTAATGCTCTTAATGCTCTATGACATTCTTTCCCCTTCGAGCAGCAACTACCCAATGAATAGGGTAATTATGTTTAGATTTAAAATGAATATCTCTTTTAACTTCTCTAATTTCATATATATCTAAAATACTTTTATATCTATACGCTATACTATCAGGAGTTAAAAAAGCCCTTACATGATTAAATGAATGAATTCTAGGAACAGAAAAAAAAATCCATGTTTCTGGGGCTATCGAAAATAAAAATTCCTTATCCCAATTAATGTGCTCTAAAACCTCTAATGCAATTACGCAATCATATTTAGTTAACTCTTCTGCTGAAATATCCTTAAAACTATTATTATAAATATTAATGTTAGTAGAGCTTTTCCCTTCTAACTTCTTTCTACTCCTTTTACACATTACATCAGATGAATCATAAATAGTATAACTATTTGGCTTAAATTTATTAATATATGTTTTAGCAAAAAAGCATGTTCCAGCTCCGACCTCTAAAATATTAGTAAAGGAATGATAATTTTTACATAATTTTAGAACCTCTATATAATATTCCCTTTTTTTATCTTTAAAGTTATCCTGTTTGTAGAATTTTGAATTTAAATTATTCTTCTCATTTTTGGGATACTCTTTAGAAATTACTACTCCATCTTTGTTTTCGCAAAACTTACCATTTCTAACTGTTTTTTCAATATATTTTTGTCTTTCTTCCCCACATTTAAAATTTGTTTTATAATTAAAATCCATTCTCTTCCTGTAAAAATAAATTAAATTTTATATTCTTTCCGAAAAAACCATTATGGATGTACTATTGCCTTTTTTATTTTTCTTTTTATATCTAATCACTTTATATTTTTTAAAGAAAGGTAATAATTTTTTTGTTAATTTATTAACACTTGGCTGACGAATATGTCCATATTTTTCTACAGGTTTTTCAATTACTAAATTATTAGGAAATGTTATAATAAGATATCCTCCGCTATTTAGTAATTTCATAAAACTATCACACATACTTTTTTCTGCTCTTTTTGATACATGTTCCAATGTCTCTGAACATAATATTATGTCAAATTTTTCATTTATTATAATTTCACTTATATTAATTTCCTCTAAGTTTAAACAGTAAGTTTTTACACCTACATCCCTTAATTTTTTTAAACTTTGATTTTGAGCATCAACTGCTACCACCTTCTCAGGACATGCCCCCTGTTGCATATAATATTGTATCCCTTTGCGACCATCTCCAGAAGCACAGTCCAAAATTTTAGATTTATTCCAAAACTCATATGGCAAAAGATTCCATATTTTATTTTTTCTTTTATCTTTTCCGCTTATATCAAACATTATAACTATTCCTTATTCTAAATACTTTTTTCTAGCATTATGGATCGAACTATTTTTTTACTAATCTTATTAGTCTTAGGAATAACTTGTTCATACAAATTAGTAGCAAAAGAAATCGCATCTTTAAGATCTACATCTTTATATATGCCCCTCTCAAAATCAGCTGCCTTAACTACTTTAAATGGAATATAACCTCTTTTTTTAAATTCGTCTGGACACGCCACCCCAGCTGATATTAAATATTTTATTTTAAATCCTATATCAACAAGGCACTTAAGAGCATTCCTGAAATTATTTTCTTTGTTATAAAATTGAGGATGAACTTCAAGAAGAATTTTGCAAAAATCAGTTCTTCTAAAAGATTCCATCCCCCCTCTAATAACTTCTGTTTCATGTCCTTCTAAATCCATTTTTATAAAATTGGGATCAATATTTAAACTATCTATTGTCACCATCTTAACCATTTTCTTTTTGGTCCAATATTTTTTATTCTTATTAAAAGCACTCAAATTTGGATGTTTAGATAAATAAAATATTTTCTCTCCTACTTCGTCCGATATCGCATTATCAGAAATTTCAACCTTATTCTTGAAATTATTTAATTTTATATTTTTCTTTAATATCTTTCTACTTCTTTCATCAGGTTCAAAAGCAATAATTTTTTTCATACTCCTACACAAGCTAAGAGTAGAGTAACCGATATTGGCTCCGATATCTAAAGCTAGATTTCCAGTCGCTTCTTTTCTTAACAGCCACATAAAAGCAGGTTCATGATAACCATCTCCCCACAAATGAGCAGATAATCCAGTAAGAATCTCAGAAAGATACATAGGAAAACCTTCTATGTTTTTCTTCATTAATCATTCCTTTTAAAAATAGCCACTAAAAAAATATCATATATTCCAGTAAATTTAATTATAAGTTTAAACTCTCCAAATCCTTTTTCAATATCTTTAAAATTCTCCCACATAATGGACTCATATTTACTCTTTTTTCCCAGTAAAGTTCTTCTATCTTTTTCTGTTTTTTTTAATAAATGATCTATTTCCAAAATTAAATAACCATCTTTTTTCAAAACCCTATGAATTTCTTTAGATAATTTTTGTAAGTCCCATGCATGATCTATACAATTAGAATAAATAGTATCAAAAATATTATCATCAAATTCCATGTTATGGAAATCTCCTTTAATAACATATTCATTACTTTTTCCTGGATTTATATCTATACCCATAGTATCTAAAAAATCTAAATTCCTGAAAGCGACAACTTCAGATCCATCTCTAGCTCCTAGACATAAAATTTTACCTTGTTTTACATATTTTTTAAACCCATTTATTCTTTTCTCAAAACATTTTACATTTTTAGAAAAACATTCTGGCATAAACTTTTTTATTTTTTTCCTAACACCTATATCAAATTTGGCTTTTTGATGAGACAAATACTCTTCATAACTTTTATATTTCCTATTACTAATAGACATTCTAAATTGCTCCATTCTCTTTTAATAAATTAATAATTATATTTACATCTTTTATTTCTTTTATCTCAGAAGTAAAATTTAAATCTTCTGTTATTTTTTCTGTTTCTGATAAAAATATTTCTTTTATCTTATATCTAGAAATATTATGCAACTCCAAATAAGCTTCAAATAGATCTCTAATATAAATTTTGTAAACACTTTCTGGGACGTATTCATTTTTTTTATTTTTATCCTCTATCGCTATTTTTACCAATTCTGACATCTTATCAAGAGTTATAAAATATCTATTACATTTTTTATCATCTATAACAGTAAATGGCTTATTGTGTCTTCTTTGTTCTTCCCATATATCTAATACGCTTCCTTTAGAATTAAGAAAATTAACTCCCCTAATAATTTTGAAATTATAAAAATTTACAATATAGTCTGTAAATTGTTTTGTTAAAGCATATATATTTTTTGGATTAAATGCTTTATCAGAACTTATATATAAGAATTCTTTCTTATTTTTATACATATAATTTGCCAATTCCAAATTGGCTATTACATTCGTTTCAATTGCTTGTTTTATATTAAATTCACACCACATAACATGTTTCAAAGCGGCGCAATTCACAATAACATCTATTTTAAAATAATCTATAATATTACAAATTCTACTAAAATTTCTTATATCTTCTATAAAAATATTATTTTCAGGAATATCGTAAACTCTATTTAAATAAGAGACGCTATTTTCATTAATATCAATAGCTACAATCATATAGTTATTCTTATATAATAAATTACAAATATGCCTTCCCAAAGATCCTCCTGCCCCGATAATCATAATATTTTTTTTATTTTTAATGGCTTTTCTCCATTTTTACTTTAGCCGCAACTCCCCAATGAGTTGGATAATAATGAGATGGTTTATATTTTTTTTCTCTATATTTAATTATTTCTCTAATTTCATAAATATCTAGAATATCTTTATACCTATATGCTATACTGTCGGGAGTTAAAAAAGCTCTTACATGATTAAATGAATGAATTCTAGGGACAGAAAAAAATATCCAAGTTTCTGTACTTATAGAAGATAAAAATTCCTTGTCCCAGTTAATGTGTTCTAAAACTTCTAATGCTATTACACAATCATATTTAACTAACTCTTCTGATGGAATATTTTTAAAACTTTTATTATAAATATTGATGTTATTGGGCAAATTAACAAACTTTTTTTTCATCTTGTCAAAAGCAACAGTTGAAGTTTCATAAATACTATAGCATTCAGGATTATTATATTTTATAAAAATTTTAGAAAACCATCCAAATCCAGCCCCTACTTCCAGAATATTATTAAATGTTCCATATTTTTTACATAATTTTATCATCTCTCCATAATATATCCTATCTTTATCTTTCCACTGTGATTCTTTCCATAATTTATTATATGATTTAGAATCATTTTTAAATTCATTTTTAGGAAACTCTTTTGACTCAATAATATTATAATCATTAATATAAAATGCTTCTTTTTTTAAAACCGTATTAATAAATTCTTTTTTTATGCTATTCAATTCAAAATTAGTTATGTAATTAAATTTCATTATCATATCTCCATATACATATCATAACTCATCACTCTAGCTATGGGATGAATCCATTTCTTATTAATTTTAAAACCCATTTTTTCATAAAAATGAATAGCTCTTTTATTTTTAAGAGCAACTCCTCCCCATAATAAAATAACAGACTTATTATAAAATTTAACGATATTAAAAACATATTTAATCATCTCAGTTCCTACTCCTATATTTTGAAATTCGTCCTTTATACAAGGAGCGATTGTGCATACTTTATTTTCATCAAACTTTTCACAATACCTCTCTCTTTCCCATTTTCTTAATCCCAACACGATAACACAATAACCCACAATCCCCTTATCATTTAAAACAATTACCCTCCTTAATTTATTTTCTTCTCCATCTCTTATTATATCTTCTATTTCATAACTAAACAATCTATGAGAAAACGTTTTTTTCATTTTATCGGAAGCTTGTTCAAAAAATAATTCTAACTGCTCTTTATCAGTTATCCTAAAAAGCCTTAAAATAAAATTTTTATCATGAATCTTTAATATTCTCTTTTTTGTCATTATAAATTAAATTCTTTTTGTTTTTTTATTTCCCAAAATGATTCTTTCTTAATAATCCTTAAAAAATTATCAGAGCTACTTCCATCTCCAAAAAACATATCCTTTTCAATATTATAATTTTTTATTTTATTAATAGACTTTATAATACACTCTTTATCACATCGACTATTAATTATTTTATTATTAACTGTCCTATTATTCTGTCTTGAACCGATATTGATAGTAGGAGTTCCATAGCAAGGAGCTTCAATTATCCCGCAACTAGAGTTGCCAATTATAAAATTAGCATTCCTTAATAATGTCAAAAAATCAAAATGAGCTATCGAAGTAAATATTTTTATATTATCTTTATCATAAATATCTTTATATTTCTCAAAAATTTTATTTGAACCCAAATCATTATTAGGACAGATAATAATATAATTCAAATTACTTTCTAAAATTGATTCAACAATTTCATTCATCTGCCTTTGTAAATCATCCACTTCAGTAATTACTGGATGAAAAATTAAAATAGAATAATTATTAAATACTATATCATATTTATATTTAACATTTTCCAAAGAAGGTAATTCTTCAGAAAATAAAACATCTAATCCTGGAGTCCCTATTATAAATATATTATTTATATTCTCCCCCATCTTCGACAACCTACCTCTAGCTATTTTATTAGCACAAAAATGAGCATGACATAATTTACTAATAGCATGTCTCATAGAATTATCAATGGTTCCTGAAGCGTCACCAGCTTGAACATGAACTGTCAAAATATTACTTAATGATCCGACTATCGCTCCCGCTAATGCCTCAAATCTATCAGCATATATAACTATCAAATCAGGATTCACTTCTTTAACATAAGAAGAAAACCCAACTATTGTTTTAGATAACATTATGTCCATTGAATCTATTCTATTCCCTTTATCATCGATATGATTATAAAAAGCATAATATTTTTCATAACCATGACCTTTTATTTCTTTAACTGTTTTCCCATATTTATTATCTAGATGCATCCCTGTAATAAAAATAAAAACATCGTACCCCTCTTTAATACACCCATCAATAAGAACCTTTTGATGGCCATAGTCTGCTCTCGTCCCTGTTAAAAACATTATTTTTTTATTCTGATAAATACTCATATTTTAAAATTTCATCTATTTTAATATCTTTGATAACAGTCATCCCTATTATCTCATCTATTTCCATTGGAGAGATACCTGTCGATGGTCTTTTTTCTGTTAACATCTCTTCTTTTATTTTATCTCCTCTTTTTATACATTTCTTTGCAACCAAACTGCTTTGAACAACTTTTTTTAATTGTAATTCTTCTTGTGAAATTTCTTTTACCCCTGTCCCACAAATTTTAGCTGTTTTTCTAACCCCCTCTATATATTCTTTTAATCCATGAGGAGATAAACTTGTTTTATGGTCAGGCCCAGCCTGTTTTTTATCAGATGTAAAATGTTTCTCTAAAATTGTTGCTCCTGCTGCCATTGCCAACTGTCCAGTAATAATTTCTTCCGTATGGTCAGAAAAACCAACTGGTAAATTAAATTCCCTTTTTAAAAAATTTATTACAAATAAATTAGCCTTATCTATAGGAGTCGGATATAAAGAAACACAATGCAAAATAGACAGATCTTTACATCCACTATCTTTTAAAACATAAATAGCGTCCCTAATTTCTTTAATAGTTGACATCCCTGTAGATAAAATCAATGGCAAACCTGTCATTCCCGCCTCTTTTAATAATATTAAAGAGCTAATACTACCAGAAGAAATTTTCAATGCATTAACTCCCATATTATAAAATATTTCTACCCATCTAGGAGAAAAAGGAGTGATTAAAAAATCAATAGCTCTTGACTTACAATAACTATTAATTTCTTTAAAATCTTCTTCTTTTAATTCATATTTTAATAACATCTCATATTGAGATTCTTTTCCACATTCTTTTTGATACTCTGCCTTAAATTCTCCTCTAATAGATAACTCATCAGCAGTAAAGGCTTGAAACTTAACACAATCAGCCCCTGCTATTCTTGCTATATCAACTAACCTCAAAGCAGCAGATACTTCTCCATTATGATTCACCCCAGCTTCCGCTATTATATAAGGACATATATTAAAATTCATTTTATTCTTTCTGCTATTAATAATCCCTGTTTAGTTGAAGTCATTACTTTAATTTTCCATTTTTTATTTTTTTTTATTATTTTTACTACTTTAAATCCTTTTATGCTCTTAGGGTAATAAATATCATGAATTGCAAAATAACCTCCTATTTTTATTTTATCTTTTACGATATTCCATTCTGCCAATCCGCAATATTCTCCACTATCACAAAAAAAGAAATCAAGTTCTTCATCTTTATATTTCAATAAAGCCTTTCTAATAAGATCATTTTCCTCTACCTTCATAGATTCATCCCCATGTGCAGCTTGCCCATCCCTGTAATCTCCTCCTCTATATCTCCATTTTTTCCACTTTTTCATTTCAACAAAATCTTTATCATTAAACTTAATAATATCATCATATTTGACTGACCACCCAACCATATATTCAACCCTCTTCAAAAACTTACACCTGCTTTTTAACAATTCTATTGATATTAATATAGCATTATTTTTTTCAGCAGCTCTAGCTAAAAACTTAGTTGATTTACCTCCAGCTCCAGTCTCTATAATAAATTTACATTTAGACGCATATTCATAAAGATAATTAACATCTCCTGACCTCATATCATTTCCTTTTAAATTTCTTTTTTTATAATCTTAAACATTTCTTTAAATCTGTGATAAAAAGTATGTTTTTCATGTACTAGTTTATATGCTTTTTCTACCATTTTATTTCTTAATTTTTCATCTTTTAAATACTTATCTACATTCTCTTTTAGAGATTCTATATTATCGTCATAATAGCCAATAGTATCTTCATCAAAAATGTTTAAAAATTCATCACATCTAGTTGTTAATAAAAAATTGCCTGTAGCGGGAACTTCAAATAATCTATTCTTAATATGATATTTATCTTTATAAAAAACAGGCTTAGTATGAAAAAATGGCAAATCTAAATTTATTTTAGATTTACCATATACTTTTCTTTGCTCATTATGAGTCTTATAAGATTTAACTGTAATTTTATTAACTTTATCTTTAAAAGAATCTCCAAAAACGCGAATATTATATTTTTCTAAAGATCTTAAATATTTAGCTCTTTTATCATTTTTAAAAGAATCTCTAATTAATGCTGTTCCACAAAAACTAATATCATATTTTTTACTACTAGAAGTTTTATAATATTGGTCCGGATGAAACCCAAAAGGCATATAATAAGAATTCAACCCTTGTTGTTTTAAATAACTATTAAACTCGCTATTTTGAACAAATAAAATATCAACCTTTTTCCATACATCAATCCACTCTGGATAAGGTATTTGTGGATTATATTGACCGTACAAAATTATAGGTATTTTTTTAAATTTAAGATATTCCACGAATTCTTCATTATATTTAATATAAAATGGGCTATAAAACCAAACAAAATCTACTTCATATTTCTTAAAATCTTTTATGCTAACTTGATTTTTTGCTTTTTTATCTTTTAATTCCAAAAACTTGACATCATTACCTAATTTAGCAATTAAGTCCCCATACTGTTTTCTTCTACTTTTATAGTCCTTATAAATATACAAAATTTTCATATTAAATAATTCTCCTATTTGTTAATAATTATCTAAAGGATTCAATAAATCTTCGTTTTCTCCCCAAGAAAACCATCCTTGGAAATTGGCCTTGCCCAAATTTCTATTTTTCTTTTTCCCCTT